>WBZS01000085.1_pt1 | contig 182129 bp, 170 predicted proteins | sample 5204201 | NCBI WGS metagenome assembly WBZS01 (sample SAMN12344357, study PRJNA552823) | activated sludge metagenome | biome: Activated sludge suspended growth; feature: Nitrification reactor; material: Wastewater; isolation source: activated sludge from nitrification reactor of wastewater... | reverse complement strand
ATCTGCTCGCAGAGCCTGCGGCGCTGGAACAGTTACGCTCCCTCGTCGCACCGGCCGAAGCCGTCGTCCTGGACGCCAAGGTCGAGTCGGAACTCACCGAGTTGGAGCCGGATGAGGCTCGCGAATTCCTGGCAGAGATGGGCATCGACGAGCCTGGGCTCGACACGCTCGCGCGCGTGGGCTACGACACTCTCGGACTGCAGAGCTTCCTGACGGCGGGGCCGAAGGAGTCACGGGCGTGGACGATCAAGCAGGGCTGGACGGCTCCGCAGGCGGCTGGCGTGATTCACACGGACTTCCAGAAGGGGTTCATCAAAGCCGAGATCGTGTCCTACGACGAACTCGTCTCCGCCGGGTCGATGGCCGCGGCCAAGGCTGCGGGCAAGGTCCGGCTGGAGGGCAAGGACTACGTCATGAATGACGGCGACGTGGTCGAGTTCAGATTCAACGTCTAAGCCGCTTCCCACAATCTCGGGCGTTCTCGAAAGCTGGCGGACCCCGGCGCCTGATGCCCCGGCTGACTACTGCGCCTTGGCCCCACACTCGGCGCAGAACTTGGCTCCTGGTTGCATAACCGCGTCGCACTCCGTGCAGTGCGGCTCGGCGTTGATGCGTGCACCGCATTCCGGGCAGAACTTCGCGTTGGTGGCCAGCGGCGACTCGCACTCGGGGCACGACGCGTGGATTGTCTCCCGCCAGTCGGACTCCGACAGATGCTTGTCCTCAGCGGACATCTTGGCGTGTGCCCACACCTCCTCGACCGAGCGGGAGGCCTGCGCTGCGGCCATCTCCACACCCATGTCGGGAGCACAGTACTTGCACAAGCCCTTCTTCTCGTTCCAGCAGCGTTCGCGGCAGTTCCAACTCTGGCAGCGCGGGCAGAGGATGAACGAGGGCCGGATTTCTTTGATCGCTCGCTCCATCGCGGCGTCGCGAGCCGAGGACCACTGCGCCGAACGCACTCGCTCGGACACGTTGGATGCCTGGCCGAAAAGCCCGCCGAAGAGGCTGCTCGCACCGTCGAGGATGTCGGACACGGTGCCTGCGGCCCATTTGACATAGCGGGTGCGGTATCCGCTGGAGCACCGGTCGCAGTGGAACTCGAACTGGAATCCACTGTCGTCGCTCAGGTCCGAGTAGTTGCTCACGAACTCGATCGTGTTGCCCATGCTGACCTCCGTAGCACCGGTTGGCTGCTCCAATCCTGCCCGATCGTCCGGGGGCTGTGGGCGAGTTCGGTGGGATGGTAGAGAGGTGTCCTGGTCGTGGACGATCGCCGTCGCGGGCGTTAGGTACAGGTTGCGGGCGGTGGAACATCAGCGTCCGTGACTTTGAGTCCGCGTTGGTGCCTAGAGTCCGCGTCGTCGCCTTAAGTCCGCGGCGTCTCCCAACGTCCGCGTCGTCGCCTTAAGTCCGCGGCGTCTCCCAACGTCCGCGTCGTCACCCGACGTCACCCGCTACTCGACGACCTCGGACAAGGCCAGTTCGAGAATGTCCTCGGCGCCGGCGGCCTTCAGCCGCGGGATGAGCGCGCGCACGAGATGGGAATCGACGATCGTCTGGATGGCGAACCACCCCGGCTGCTTCAGTGTCGACACCGTCGGGGATTTCAGGCTGGGCAGCATGTCTTCGACCGCGGCGAGGTCGGCCTCGCTGACGTTCATGATCAGCATCGACTTACCCTGCGCCGCCAGGGCTGCTTGGAGCAGCATCGCGAGATCCTCGATCTTGGCCCGCTTCCAGTCGTCGGCCAGTGCGTCACGGCTCGCGATGAGCCGCGTCGTCGACGACAGGATTTCCGCCACGATCCGTAGCTTGTTGGCACGCAGTGAACTGCCGGTCTCGGTGACGTCCACGATGGCATCCGCAAGATAGGGCGGTTTGACTTCGGTCGCACCCCAGCTGAACTCGACCTCGGCCGAAATGCCCTGCTCGGTGAGGAAGCGTTCCGTCAGTTCCACTGCCTCGGTGGCGATGCGCTTGCCCTGGAGGTCCGAGACGGTCTTGATGGGCGAGTTCTCGGGCACGGCGATGACCCACCGCACCGGACGCCGCAACTGCTTGGAGTACTCCAGTTCGACCACCTCGACGACGTCCCGGCCGAGAATCCAGTCGAATCCGGTCACCGCAAGGTCGAGAAGCCCGTGTTCCACGTAGCGGGACGCCTCTTGGGGCCGGATGAGCATGCACTCGATCTCGTCGTCGTCGATGTCGGGGAAGTAGCTCCGACTGCTGATCGAGATGTCGAACCCCGCCTTGGCGAACAGGTCGACGGTAGCGTTCTGCAGACTGCCCTTGGGCAACCCCAGTTTCAGGACATTCGCGCTCACTTGCCGTACATCTCCTCGGGCGTCATCAACTGCTCGCGGTCAACCACGAGAGCGCCATCGGCGTCCACCGTGCGGTAGAAGCACGACTTGTACCCCTCGTGGCACGCCGGACCGGACTGTCGAGCCCGGACGACGACGGCGTCCAAGTCGCAGTCGACACGCAACTCCACGAGTTCCTGCATGTTCCCGGACGACTCGCCCTTCTTCCACAGCTTGTTGCGCGATCGCGACCAGTAGTGGACCTTGCCGGTCTCCAGCGTGAGCCGGAACGCCTCCTCGTTCATGTACGCCACCATCAGCACCTCGCCGTCGGACGAATCGACGGTTACGCAGGTGATGAGGCCGTCGGCCTTGGCGAAGTCGGGTGAGAACTGGGGTTGCACGGCATCCTCCGGGAGTACGGGGCGGCCCGGATCCGGGCCGGTTGTCAGCGTAGCGAGTCGGGCGCCCCTACGATGCTGACACCAACGGAAGGAAACCGCAGATGCAGCCGGTGAAGGTGATCCCCTGCTTGGACATGAAGGACGGACGCGTCGTGAAGGGCGTCAACTTCGTCCAGTTGCGCGACGCGGGCGATCCCGTGGAGAATGCGCGCTTCTACTCCCAGGCCGGCGCGGACGAGTTGACGATGCTCGACATCGCAGCCACGGTCGAGGGGCGTGCCACGCGCGTCGAGTGGGCACGGCAGGTCGTCGCCGCCATCGACATTCCGCTCACAGTCGGTGGAGGCATCTCCTCCGTGGATGACATGCGGGCGCTGTTCGACGTCGGCGTCGCACGGGTGTCGATGAACAGCGCGGCTGTGAAGGTTCCCGAACTGGTGTCCGCGGGTGCGGCGGAGTTCGGGTCCGATCGCATCGTGGTCGCGGTCGACGGGCGCCGGAACGGCGAAATGCCGTCGGGATTCGAGGTCGTCGTTAGCGGCGGCACGAAGGGCACCGGACTCGATTGTGCACAGTGGGCGCGACGCTGCCAGGACCTTGGTGCCGGGGCGATCTTGCCGACCAGCATGGACGGCGACGGCACCCTCGCTGGGTACGACATCGCGTTCACCAAGGCGATCGTGGACGCCACGAGCGTGCCGGTGATCGCGTCCGGCGGGGCAGGAAAGCTTGAGCACTTCTCGGACGTCGTCCTGAAGGCAGGCGTGTCCGGGGTGTTGGCGGCATCGGTCTTCCACTTCCGCACCTTCTCGGTCGAGCAAGTCAAACGGCACCTCGCCAGCCGGGGCATCGAGGTCCTGGGACTGGACTGACCGCATCTTCCGTGGCCACCGGCGAAGTAGAGTGGAGCGGAATCAGAGAGGATTGCCATGGACACCACCGATTACGGGCCCGCGCCCTTCGCGATCAACATCGAGGAAGCAACGCTCGCCAACGACAACTACCGGCGCACACTGTGGACGGGCCAGTTCCTGCAGGTCACGCTGATGACCATCCAGCCCGGCCATGACGTCGGCCTGGAGATGCACGCCGACCACGATCAGTTCTTGCGCGTCGAGGACGGCAAGGCGCGTGTGCAGATGGGGCCCGCCGAGGACGACCTGAACTTCGACAAGATCGTCGAGGACGACTGGGTCGTTCTCGTCCCTGCCGGGACGTGGCACAACCTCACAAACGTAGGTGACGTGCCGTTGCGGCTCTACTCGCTGTACGCCCCCCCGGAGCATCCGCACGGCACCGTGCACCCGACCAAGGAAGATGCCGAACACTGATCCGCGCACAAGAGGGGTCGACGCAGGGGGTGAACCCTCGCGCCGACCCCTCTTGTGGTTCAGCCTTCGATCAGACCGCGAGCAGCGTCACGTGCCTGTTCGGCGCAGCGCTGCGTGAACGCCGCGTAGGTAGCCGCAGCGCTGTCGGGTTCTGACACCGCCGCGGCCCGAACCTGTTCTGCTTCGGCGTACCACGCGTCTTGCAGCGGGTCCAGGACTGACCGGATCTGCTGTTGACGCGCGGTGAACTTCATCCCGTCCGCGTCTCCCTTTGCCCAGTCGAGCAGCGCCTGGAACCACCACCACAACGAGCCCTCGCCGAAATCGGCGGCGGTCGCAGGATCGGGAGACTGCCCCGTCGTATCGGCCTTGCCGGCGTCGGACAGCAGCGTCGGGACCTCACCTGCCGCGACGTACACCGGCAAGTAAATCGAGGTGCACGGTGTGACCGGAGCCCACCACATCATGATCGGGTCGCTGTCGTCCCGCTTCATCGGCGTGATGGACGACGCCGCTGTATTGCCCCAGGTGAACTCGCCGGGGGAGTAGTGCATGCAGACCGACAGGAAGTCGGGGGCAGCGGCGTTGAAGTACGGACCGTCGAGGAACGTGTTTTCGTAGTGGTCCGACATGACCTTGCGGGCGTAGGCGAAGTCGACCTTGGTTGCCTGGCCGAGCAGGTCTTTGGTGCGCTGGACGCGGATGTGGGACACCTGGCGGGGGACGGCGGGGTCCGTGTAGGCCTGCGCGAAGTCCACCTTGTCGCCTTCCGCGCCGGGCCATCCCAGCGCGCGTGCGTGCTCAGTGAGGTCGGACGATGCGCGCGTCCAGCCGTCGCGCAGGCTGATCTCGTTGGAGACCGACCAGAAGCCCTTGTCGATGCGCTGCGCGCACCACCGTGGACCGGCCGTCTCGAGCACCCAGCCTTCCTTGCCGTCGGACATCACGTAGGTGTTGTCGTATGACCCCTCGGCGTCGGTCTGGCCGATGCCGGCGGCGCCGAACTGGCCGAACTGCTCCAACAGTCCGCCCATGAGATCGATGGCCTCCTGGCACGTCTTGGCGCGTTCGAGCGCCAGGCGCAGCAGTTCCATGCCGACGAGCCCGCGCGGGGAATCCTCGCCGGCGTCGGACCTGCGGGCCCGATCGGCCAGGTCGCGTGAGAACGTCGCCTCGTTGCCGATGGCGAGTCCGTATTCGTTGATCCCCATCTCGTACCCCCAGCACCAGTAGGGAGCAGAGCCCAGGTGAGCGAAGGTCTCGGCGACGTTGGGGATCTCGATGTAGCGCAGCTTCTGGGGCTGGCTGGCGTCTTGGGTGCGCCGCGGTTCGTACCGCAGCGGTTGGGTCTCGTAAGCCGGCCGGTCGGAGTTCTTCACCAACAGGATCCGTCCGTCGGCGGTCAGGTCCGGCATCACCACGAAGTTGTCGCAGCTTTGCGGCCGAATGGTAGTTGCCATGGGGTTGCCTCCCGATAGAGATTGGCGATCCAACCAATTTCCGCCGAACACATGGAAGCTTCAACCCACAGCCGATCGTCTCGGCATAAGTTGCTCCAGCACCGTTTCCTGCAAGTGCTGGAGCAACACTGTTTCAGGCCCGTCCGTGGGCGGGCGATCAGTTGCGGGTGACCCGCACTACGTAGGCTTGCGGATCGTCGGCCACGGTCTCGACCGCGAATGCGCCGGGGGCGACCTGCTCGATCTGACGCAACAGCGGGTGCGGGGCGTGGGGCGCGACGAGTTCCATCTGGTCGCCGGGCTGAAGGCTCATGAGTGCGCCCATGATCGCCCCGTTGCGGATCTTCTTGGGCAGGTCGCGAGCGACGAGGCGCGGGACGTCGCCGTTGCTGCAGCCGCAACCGCAGCCGCCGCCACCCTGCGGCTTGGTGGTGTCCTTGGTCTCGATGCTGACATTCGAAATCATGCTCGCCCTTCCTGTTTTCGCACAGTCTATTTGTGTCGGGATTCCCGTGACAAACTTCGGGCCGGGCAGACGCGGATGTCCAGCCGCCTTGGCCGCTTCCGACTAGCCGCTCCCGCCGGACGCCCGACGGGGCAGGATGTGAGGATGGACGTGATCCTGCTGGGCACCGGCGCGGCCCCCGGGTGGCCGCACCCGTGGTGTGACTGCGACTCTTGCCGCGCTGCCATGCGGGCCGGTGTGATCAGGACGCCGGTGGGTGCGCTCGTCGACGGCCGGGTGCTGATCGAGTGCGGTCCCGAGGTACCGCGGCAGGCCGTCCGCTTCGGGGCGTCCCTCTCGGATGTCCACACCGTGCTCGTCACCCATGTCCACACCGACCATTTCGATCCGGCGTTCCTGCTGTACCGCAGTTACGAATCGCGCAAACCGCTGCGCGTCGTGGGCCCTGCGCCGGTGATCGCGACAGCAAGCCAGTGGCTCGCTCCCGGCCAGGACATGGTCAGCCTGGTCCAAGTCACGGCGGGCGATGTCGTCGAGGTGGAGGGATACCGAGTCGAGGTTCTGCCGGCCGATCACAGCGCGCTCGGGGAGTGCGTACTGTACGCGCTCGCCGGACCGGACGGCGTCCGCCTGTTGTGGGCCACCGACACCGGACCCGCAGCGAGGCTGCCGACTCTTGCCCCCGTAGACATGGCGTTTGTCGAGCAGACCTTCGGCCCGGCTCGCATCGGTGCGGATCACTTGGACGACGAGACGTTCGGTGGGTTTGTCGATCGACTCCGGTCCGCCGGAGCGGTGACCGCCGCCACGCGGGTGATCGCGGTCCACCTGAGCCACCATCACGATTTCCCGGCCGAAGTCAGGGGGGCAGAAGTAGTCCCCGACGGCACCAGGATTGAATTGCCGCCCAAGGCAGGCAATTGAGACATCGGATCGTTTCGGCCCGCCCTTTGGGGAGAAGATGAAGCAAGCCTTCGAGCAGCAGACCGCGGCGCAGATGGACGCCGCCGGCCCCATGCTCAGCCACGACCAGTAGGAGCGAACATGTACGCGGTGCAGATGCAGGCCTTCGGAGGCCCCGAGGTCCTCGAATACACGCAGGTTCCAAGCCCCCAATTGGGGCCCGGTCAGGTGCGGGTCGCGGTGCGAGCCGCGGGGGTGAACCCCGCTGAGGCCTACATCCGCACCGGCACGTATGCGTTCTTCAAGCCGTCATTCCCCTACGTGCCGGGCTTCGACGGCGCCGGGACGGTGGCGGAAGTGGCCCCGGACGTCACCGGCCACGCCGTCGGCGACCGGGTGTATGTGGCGAGCATCCTGTCGGCCAACCGCTCCGGCACCTACGCGGAGGAGGTCGTCTGCGACGGTGACGGCGTGCACCCCCTGCCGGATTGGCTGACCTTCGAGCAGGGCGCGGCCGTCGGCGTCCCTTGCACGACGGCATACCGGGCTTTGTTCCAGCGAGCAAGAGTCCAGCCTGGTGAGACCGTGCTAATTCACGGAGCCAGCGGGGGAGTCGGCCTGGCGGCCGTGCAGTTGGCGGTTGCATCGGGTGCCGTCGTGATCGGCACCGCAGGTTCGGACGCAGGCCGCGAGGCGGCCGCAAAGGCCGGGGCAGCCCACGTCCTGGATCACAGCGACCCCGACCACATGGCCGCGCTCACCGACCTCACGGCCGGGAAAGGAGTCAACGCCGTCATCGAGATGCTCGCCGACAAGAACCTCGTCGTCGATCTCGAAGCCCTCGCGATGTACGGCCGCGTGGTCGTCGTCGGCAGTCGCGGGTCGATCGAGTTCACCCCCAGGCTCACCATGGCCAAGGATTCGGAAATCCGCGGCATGGCACTGTGGAACACCCCGCCCGCCGATTGGGCCACCGCCTCACAGGGCGTGGCGGACGCGCTGGCGTCCGGTGCCCTGAAACCCGTAGTGGGGCGCACCTACCCGCTGTCCGAGGCGGCCGCTGCGCAACGCGACATCCTCGAACAGCGTGCCGCGGGGAAGTTGGTGCTTCAGATCTAGGTCAACTGTCGGTGCCGGACAACTCGGCGTCCGGCACCGCCGCTGCGCACATGCCCATGACTGCGCGCCTCGGACGAGGAGGGGCGCTTATCGGTAGTTCGCGAATTGGACGGCGAAGTCGAGGTCTTGCGCCTTGATCAAAGCCTGCACGGCCTGCAGATCGTCCCGCTTCTTGCCGTACACCCGCATCTCGTCGCCCTGGATCTGCGTCCGCACGCCTTTGGGTCCCTGGTCGCGGATGAGCTTCCCCAGTTTCTTGGCATTCTCGGTAGAGATGCCTTGTTGCATGGTCGCGGTGATCTTCCACAGCTTTCCGGAAAGCTTCGGCTCGCTCGCCTGGAGCGCCTTCAGGTCGATCTTGCGGCGCACGAGCATGGTCTGGAAGACGTCAAGAATCGCCTTGACCCGTTCCTCGCCGTTGGCGACCATCTCGAAACCGTCACCGGCGGCTTTGATCTCGGCATCGGTGCCTTTGAAATCGAACCGGTTCCGAACCTCTTTCGCCGCCATGTTCAGGGCGTTCTCGACCTCTTGACTGTCGTACTTGCTGACGACGTCGAAGGAGCTATCGCCTGCCATCAGAGTTCGGCGTGGTGGACGGGGCTGTACTTGAGCCCGTACCTGGGCTCGGCCATGATGTCGGCCACGGCATCGCGCCAAGCCTGGTAGTGGGGCGTCTGCTTGTGGAGGTCGAGGGCTGCCTGGTCGTCGTAGATCTCATGCAGAACGAACTTGCTCGGGTCGTCGTTTTGCTGGATGACGTTGAACGCCTTGCAGCCCGGTTCCTTGACCGACTCGAGTGCGTTGGCGGTGGACGCCTCTGCGAACTTGTCGATGCCGTCGTCGGTGACGTGGACGAAAGCCAGCATGATCAGCATGTGCGAGTCCTTCCTCTTGGTTTGTAGCACTATGGCATACCGCCCGAACTGTCAGCGCGCGTGGTTAGGCTGAGGCAACCCGAAAGAGGTGACCATGCTGAGGGCATTCCTTATCAAACCCGCCCTGATCACGACGGTGGTGATCGCCCTGGTGTTCGCCATCGCCGGCGCGTTCGCGGCGTTCGCTCCGTCCAGTCGTGTAACTCTGGTCGGGTCCTTCCAGTCCGAGGCCGGGTGTGCCGCCGATTGGCAGCCCGACTGCAAGCGCACCGATCTGCTGCCGGTCGCTGGCGGCAAGTTCGCCCGGGAGTTGGTGATTCCTGAGGGGGCGCACGAGTTCAAGGTCGCGCTGGACGACGGGTGGGTCGAGAACTATGGGGCCGACGGTCAGCGCGACGGGCCGAACATCCCGCTGTCCCTTGCGGGTCCAGCGCGCGTGGTCTTCACCTACGACCCCGCCTCCAACCGGGTGGCGGTGAGGCCGGCGGCCGGTGCGGATCGCGAGTCTGCGTCCGGGCTGGCGCGAGATTCTCTGCGCGGGCACACCGATCAGTTCTATTTCATCGTCACCGACAGGTTCGCCAACGGTGACCCGGGCAACGACACCGGGGGGCTGTCCGGCGATCGGATGGTGACGGGGTTCGACCCGACTGACAAGGGCTTCTACCACGGGGGCGACCTGAAGGGCATTCAGCAGAAACTCGACTACATCGCGGGGCTCGGCACGACCGCGATCTGGCTCACGCCGTCCTTCAAGAACAGGCCGGTGCAGGGGGCAGGCACTTCGGCGAGCGCGTCTTATCACGGGTATTGGATAACGGACTTCACTCGCATCGATCCCCATCTGGGCAGCAATGACGAGATGTCGGCGTTGATCGAGGCCGCGCACAGCCGCGGCATCAAGGTCTTCTTCGACATCGTCGTCAACCACACCGCCGACGTGATCCGGCCCGCGGGCGGCGACTCCTCATATGTGAGCAAGGTGCAGCAGCCGTACAAGGATTCGTCGGGTGCCGTGTTCGATGACCGCGACTACATCGGGAAGGCCTTCCCCGAGATCGATGCGAGCACTGCGTTCCCGAGGGTGCCGACGTTCTCGGCGGAATCCGACCGGTCTGTCAAAGTGCCTGCTTGGCTGAACGACCCGCGCGTCTACCACAACCGGGGCGACACCACATGGTCGGGGGAGTCCGATACCTACGGTGACTTCGTGGGCCTGGACGACTTATGGACCGAGCGTCAAGACGTCGTCGACGGCATGACCGAGATCTACAAGTCCTGGGCCGACATGGGCATCGACGGGTTCCGGGTGGACACCGTCAAGCACGTCAACATCGAGTTCTGGCAGCAGTTCACTCCGGCAGTCCTCGAGCACGCCAAGCAAGGCGGAAAGCCGGACTTCTTCATCTTCGGCGAGGTGTACAACACCGATCCGACCCTGGTGGCGCGGTACACGAAGCAGGGCAAGTTGCCCGCCACGCTCGACTTCGGATTTCAGCAGGCGGCGCGCGATTTCGCCCTCGGCAAGGGGCCGACGGCGCTGCGTGAGTTCTTCGCGAAGGACGACTTCTACACCGACGAAGACTCGAACGTCTATGCGGCTGTGACCTTCCTCGGCAATCACGACATGGGACGCATCGGGTTGCCGCTTTCCGGTGTGGACAGCGGCGACGCGCTCCTGCGGCGCGCGCAGTTGGCGCACTCGTTCATGTTCCTGACCCGCGGGCAGCCCGTCGTCTATTACGGCGACGAGCAGGGATTGATCGGATTGGGAGGGGACAAAGACGCCCGGCAGGATCTGTTCGCGACCAAGGTGCCCGAGTACGCTTCCCAGCCCGTAATCGCCGGCGAGCCGGGCAGCCGTGACCGGTACGACACGTCCCACCCCTTGTATCGACACATCGCGGAACTAGCGCAACTGCGCAAGAATCACCCGACCCTCGCCACCGGTTCGGTGCAGCAGCGATTGGCGAGTGAGGCCGCGGGGCTGTACGCGGTGAGCAAGGTGAGCCCGACGGACGGCCGGGAGTACCTCGTGGTGTTCAACAACGACACCGAACCGCAGACCCGGTCGATTCCGGCGGCGGTGTCCGACACGGTCTACGAGGTGGTCTACGGCACAGGTCCGACGGTGCGCTCTACCGCCACCGGCGACGTGACTGTCACGGTTGCTGGGCTCTCGACCCTGGTTCTTCGTGCCACTGAGCCGGCGACCGCCCAGGGGCAGATGGCGCTGACCTCCCCGGCGCCCGGCCAATGGGTGAGCGGGGACGTCGAGGTGACTGCGGCCTGGCCCGACAAGGTGTTCGGCCAGATCACGTTCGCCTATCGCATCGTGGGGGAGAAAGGCTGGAGGCTGCTCGGAACCGACGACAACGCTCCCCACTGGGTCACCTTCGCTGCCGACGACCTTCCGCGCGGATCTCTGTTGGAGTTCAAGGCGGTGGCGCGCGATCTCGGTGGCAGAGTCAGCATCCAGACGAGTTACGCGACCAAGAGATGACCGGCGGCCACCGCCGCGTCAGTATGCCCACAAGCGCCCCAGTTGCGGCGCCGCAGCCATGACAGTGCAGATGGCCAGCAGTGCCGTGTCCCGCGGCGCCCACGGCGACGGTTCGGCCCAGGTGCGCTGTCCCGCGCGCGAAAACCCGCGGGCCTCGATGGCCACGGCCATCCGCCCGGCGTGCCGCAGGGCCAGAACAAGGAGGGATAAGGCCAGAGCCCCGATTTCAAGCGCCCGGGACGGGAGCGAGCGCGTCGCCCCCAGCCCACGCACCCTGCGGGCTTGCTGCAACTCAGTCCAGTCGCAGCCGAGAGTCTCGAACCGGTGAAGGGCGACTGTCGCTGCGACTACCGGACGCGCTGGCAGCTGCAGTCGTTGCCCGAGGAAATCCCCGAGGCGGAACGGATCCATGAATGACGAGAACACGATGCCTGGGATGACGAAGAGTGCGATCCGGAGTCCCGCCACTGCTGCGGACTCGGCAGCGCGGTCAGTGGCAAGTAGCCAGTTCGACCAAGCCACGGACGCGACCGCCAGGACCCCTGGCAAGAGGCGCAGCCACGCGAACCGGGCCGGTCCGACAAGGAGCGGGATCACGATCACCATTGCGAGGACTCCGATCACGACTCCCCGCAGGCCGGGCGCCGTGAGCGCCCCTGCGGTGAGGATGAACGACGCGACCAGCAGGGCTCCGGGGCTGCAGCGCGCGATCACCTCAGCCCCCCCGTGACATGTTCAGGGTCTCGTCGGCAAGCGCGGCCAGCAGTGCGTCATGGGTGGCTACGACCACTGCGGTGCCGGCCGCGGCCGCGGCCGAGACCACACCGGCCACCGCCGCCCAGGTTCTCCTGTCCTGTCCGACCGTCGGCTCGTCCAGGAACAGCACCTCCGGGCCGTGTGCCAGAGCGCTCACCAGCGCGAGTCGGCGCATTTCGCCGCCGGACAAGGTGTGGGGGCTGCGGTCAAGGGCATGGTCCAGCCCCAGTGCCGAGATGAGTGCCGCGGCGCGATCGCCCTGTTGGCCCAGTGCCAGCGCCGTTGCGGTAGCCGAAGCACGCACCGTGTTGCCGGCCACGGTCAGAGCTGCCCGCTGGGGAACCCAGGCATGTCTCTCCGCGAGTTCACGAGATGTCCACCTGTGCGGGGCGCGCCCCGCCGAGCGTGCCAGCGGGGGAGTTGCGATGACGTTCCCGGACGTCGGTCGAGCAAGGCCGACGCAGGCTCGCAGCAATGTCGATTTGCCGGCACCACTTCTGCCGACCACCGCCAGGGTTCGCCCGGAACTGATGCCGAGCGTGACATCCTGTACAGCCATCGTCCGTGGACGCCCGTTCTGGGCGATCCGGAGCCCGTTCGGGGGCCGAAGCGTCACGGTGAGATCGGACGTGGTCACCAGCGTCGTGCGGGCTGGATGCCTCGAATGGGGGGTCGCGAGTGCCTCCGCAACCGTGAGGAGTCGCGGCGGGGGTGAGGCCGGCACCCAGACTCCGTGGTCGAGCAGCCCGGCCGAGGCCAGGACCTGGGAGACCGGGCCGTCGGCGGCTATCCGGCCCCCTGCAATCACGACGAGGCGGTCGACCAGGTCCACCCAGCCCTCCAAGCGCTGTTCGACCACCACGAGGGTCGAGGTTCGCTGGGCTGTCACACCCGCCACTGCAGCTCGCACCCTAGCTGCGGCATCCGGGTCCAGCATCGCAGTCGGCTCGTCGAGGAGCAGGAGGCCCGGCGCCGACACGATCACTCCTGCCAGCGCCAGTCGCTGGGCCTCGCCACCCGAGAGTGCTCGTGTCGCCCTTTCCGGGCCGTAGGGGAACCCGACGGCGGCCAGTGCGGCCTCGATCCGTTCCGGAATCTGGCGCCGGGGGACGCCGCGGTTCTCCAACCCGAAAGCGACGTCCCTGCCCGCGGTAGGCGCGATCAGCGCATCTCCGGGGTCCTGGATCAACAGGCCGACGTCCCCGCCCCGAGGCGGGCCGTCGTTCACGGCGACGGTACCGGTCAGTTCGCCGGGTTCCGTGGTCGTCAGCACTCCGGCAAGCGCCTTGAGAAGCGTCGACTTGCCACCGCCGCTGGGGCCGGTCACGAGCAACCGTTCGCCCGGGGCGATGACGAGTTCGATCCCGGCCAGTATCGGGTCTCGGGATCCGAGCGGGCGCCAGGTCAGGCCCTGCAGCCGTACGGACGCCGGTCGACTCATTGGGGGTGCTCGCGTGGCAGCAACTCCTCAGCGCCTGCCGGAAAGGCGGCGAGCGCCCCGGTGCGAGCCAGGGACCGGACAAGGTAATGTCCCCCGATACCCGCGATCACCACGCCGGAAGTCACCGAGAAACCGAGGACCGCGAACTTCCAAGACCACGAGTACTCGGCTAAGTACGTCCACCACTCGTAGGCCACGACCTCCAGCGCAGCCGCACTGGCGCCCGCGAGCATCGCCACCCACAGCCCGAACCGCCGCCACAGCACCGCTGCGAGGACGAGTTCGACGCCGATTCCCTGAAGCACGGCCGAAATCAGTACCCCCGGCCCCCACGGGTTGCCCAGCAGGTATTCGAGAACAGCGGCAACCAATTCGACAAACAACGCCGCCCCTGGGCGGCGGATGATCAGGCCCCCAGCCACGGCCGGCAGCAACCATACGCCGAGCGCCAGGGACGCGACCGGAGGGAATCCAAGCGTGAGCACCGTCCATGGCGTGTTCAGCACGTAGTCCCAAGCGATGAACACGACTCCCATTGCGACTCCGAACATCGCAGCCGTGACGACGTCGACTCCGCGCCACTCCCAGGGTCGCCCTTGCGCGCGCGAGGGACTTACAGCAGTCGCGGTCACGATGACTCCTTTCGCCGGTGCGAACCGGATCAAGTTCGAGGGTCTGCGAATCCCGCACTCTCAGCGCCTTTCGGCGCTCCCCTGTCTATGGGCACACGCTACTCCCTGAGTTCGCCGCGTCCCAGCCTGCGCCGTGACCTGCTCAGGGATGCATAGGATCGGGCGAGAGGAAAGGCGGACGGTGGAAGCAATCAGGAAGTTGGCGCGAACCCGGGCGTGGCAGATCGGTGCTGCGGTTGCGCTGGGCGTGACTGCTTTCCTGCTGACCTTCGGAGTGCCCGGCGTCACGGACATGCCTCCCTACCGCATCGACCTCGACGTCTACCGCATCGGCGGACAGGTCCTTCGGGACGGCGGGGATCTGTACGGGCCGTTGCCGCCCACGTCGTCCGGCGCCGGGCTGCCCTTCACCTACCCGCCCATCGCGGCGGTCCTGTTCGCCACCCTCACGTTCGTGAGCCTGCCGGTCGCCTCAGCGCTGATGGGGATCACCTCGGTGGCCTGCCTGGCCCTGGTGATCTGGCTCGTCCTGCGCGAGATCACGGACCTGCGCGGCAAGGACGCCGCTTGGCTCTGCGCCGGCTTGACAGCGGTTGCCTTACTCCTCGGGCCGGTGCGCGAGACCTTCGGCTTCGGGCAGATCAACATCTACCTCATGGCCCTCGTGGTCGTGGACGTCGTCTTGGGCCGGGGACGCTGGTGGCGCGGATCGCTGGTCGGGATCGCCGCGGCGATCAAGCTCACTCCTGCCGTGTTCCTGCTGTACTTCCTGCTCCGCAAGGACATTCGAGCACTCATCGGCGCGGGAGTCGCCTTCCTGGCTGCCCATCTGGTGGGGTATCTCGTCGCCCCGCACGATTCGGTGACCTACTGGACCGAGGCCCTCACCGATCCCTCCCGCATCGGCGGGCTGGCTTACGCGTCGAACCAGTCTCTCAACGGGGCGCTGTACCGCCTGGGCCTGGAGGGCAGCACTGCACGGATCGTGTGGATCGCATTGGTGGTGGTCCTGGTCGGGTTCATCTCGGTACTGATGGTGCGACTCCTGCGACGCGACGAACCGCTGGCGGCTTTGGCCGTGATCGGCCTCGCCGGGCTGTTCGCGTCGCCGGTGTCATGGGCGCACCACTGGGTGTGGGTCGTGCCGGCGATGTTGGTTCTTGTGCGATGGATGTCGGCTGACCGGCATTCGAGTGCGGCGCTGCGGCGTTTCCTCGCCGGTCTTGTCGTGGTCGGGCTGGTCGTGTTCCTGGGAACGCCCCACTGGTGGTTCCCCAACGGCAATGATCAGGAACTCGACTGGGCTTGGTTCATGCACCTGATCGGAAACGGCTACCTCTGGTGGGGGCTGGCCGCGCTCGCAGGCATGTGGTGGTACACGACACGGACACCGCTCGCCCCAGCGCCCGAGAAGGCATACTCGGCCCATGAATGACATGCCGGGAGTCACCGAGATCGCCACCTTCTTCATCGAGCAGGGGAGTGAGCGCGGATTCGTCACGGGTTTCCGCGTCGGCAAATTGCAGATCGAGGCATCGCCCGGATTTCGGTCACTGCGACTTGTCCAGGGCGTCGAGACGCCGACGACATTCGTCCTGCTGGTCGAATGGGACTCGCTTGACGCCCACCAGGCGTTTCGGGCGTCCCACCGGCTGGCCGAGTGGCGGGCGCACGTCAACCCCTACTTCGCCAAGCCACCAACCATGGAGCACTACGTCACGGTGTGACCGGACCAGACCCCGGATCGGACGGGCAGGGTGTATCGTTCGAGCAGATATGCTCATTAGGAGACTAAATGGACGAGCAGATTGCACACACCACTCGTGCCGAGCGCCTCGACAGGTTGCCCTTCGGTAAGGCGCACGCCAAACTCCTGGTCGGGTCGGGCATTGGTTGGGCGCTCGATGCGATGGACGTAGGGCTGATCTCGTTCGTCATGGCAGCCCTGGCGGTGCAATGGCAACTGGACCAGACGATGTTGTCGATCATCGGCTCCATCGGTTTCGTCGGCATGTCGATCGGGGCGTCCCTTGCCGGCTTGCTCGCCGACCGAATCGGGCGGCGACAGGTGTTCGCGATGACGCTTCTGGTTTATGGCCTCGCGACGGGAGCGGCGGCGCTGTCCGTCGGTGTGGGCATGCTGATCGCGCTCCGCTTCGTCGTGGGATTGGGGCTCGGGGGCGAGTTGCCGGTCGCGTCCACACTGGTGTCCGAATACGCACCGCGGAAGGTGCGCGGCCGGGTAGTGGTCGCGCTGGAGGCGTTCTGGGCCGTGGGATGGCTGGCCGCGGCACTCATCGGTTACTTCGTCGTCCCCGCCAGCCCGTACGGGTGGCGGTGGGCGCTTGCGGCTGGCCTCATCCCTGCGATCTATGCGATCTTCGTCCGCTTCGGGCTGCCGGAGTCGGTTCGATTCCTCGAGAGCAAGGGACGCTTCGACGAGGCAGAGGCGGCCGTCCGTAAGTTCGAAAATGCTGTGGGAGTCGAGCCCGTGACCAGCCCGGACGTCGTGCCGCGCCCGCCCAAGGGCGGCGAGGGGATCTGGTCACCCACGCTGCGGGTGCGCACGGCCGCCCTGTGGGCGGTGTGGTTCTGCATCAACCTCTCGTACTACGGGGCTTTCATCTGGATCCCGACTCTGCTGGTGAGTCGGGGCTTCACGCTCACGAAGAGCTTCGAGTTCACCTTGTACATCACGCTGGCCCAACTGCCTGGCTACCTTGTCGCCGCCATCCTCATCGAGGTCTGGGGCCGCCGGGCGACCCTGTCCACGTTCCTGCTCGGGTCGGCCGTGGGAGCGGCCTTGTACGGGCTGGCCGCCGCTCCCTGGCAGATCATCGCTGCCGGGTGCCTGCTGTCGTTCTTCAACCTCGGCGCTTGGGGTGCCTTGTACGCGGTCGGGCCTGAAATCTATCCGACGACCCTGCGGGGGACGGGCACGGGCGCGGCTGCGGGGTTCGGCCGGATCGCCTCGATCATCGCTCCGCTCATCGTGCCGCCGCTCCTACTCCTCGGAGGGCCTTCACTGCTCTTCGGGGTTTTCGGGACGGCGTTCGCTCTCGGCGCCGGCGCGGCTTTGTTCTTGCCGGAACGCAAAGACGTCGCTCTCGACGTCGAAACGGTGTCTGAGGCAGAGGTTTAGGTCGACCGGACTTGAATCCGCTCACAGCGTTACCAGATGAGCAAATGGGATTCAAGACACGGTGCCCGGCACGCCGCGATTCACGCGTATCGCCCGTTCTGCTGTGGTAGTTTCAACCCGCATGGACAAGCGGGTCGATGCTACGGCACTTGCCGAGAAGGGAGGCTAAGTGAAGCTGGTTGTCAGTCTGGCGGCGATCGATCAGCTCGGGTCTTCAGTCGCGTTCTTCGGGGAGACCCGCAGGCCGGTCGATACCCTCGACGGTTTTCTCTACCAGGTCGTCGCGTCCTCACAAGGGAGCGATGGCCACATGTCCATGACCAAGGCCTAGCCCTTGGTAGGCCGAAGCCCAGCGCTAGGCCGCCCGGACACAGGCGACGGGGCTTGTGACCGGTACCACTCCTAGTCATCGAAAGTGATGGGAAAAAATGGAATTCGACATCATGCAACAACTGTTCTGGTTGATTGCTGCGCTCGGTGGTGGCTTCTTCGGTGCCGCCATCGGCGGTAACTTCTCGTTCGTGATCACGGGCTTCACGGTGCTGCTGGCACTGGGTGCCGCTGCTGGTTCCGACGTTGGAGCTCCCGCCGCCGCGCAGGGCACCCTGTTCGGGTACCTGGCATTCGGCCCCTTCACCGGCCCCCACGTGGCCTTCGCCGGCTCTGCTGCAGCGGCCGCGTACGCAGCCAACAAGGGTTACACCGAGAGTGGCAAGGACATCGTCCAGCCGCTCGCCCGCCTCGGCAAGCCTGACGTTCTGCTTGTCGGTGCCGCCTTCGGTGGTCTCGGCTACATCATCCAGCAGCTCTTCGCCCGCATTCCGTGGTACGGAAGCCACGGCGACTCCGTTGCCATCACGGTCTTCACCTCGGCCTTGATCGCCCGCATTGTCTTCGGCAAGAACAAGACAAACATGGAGACCGGCTCCTCCCTGCTCAACCCCGACAAGTACAACAAGGAGGGCAGCTCGCTCGCTCCGTACGAGGGTGCTGCATGGCTGCGTCACATGGAGAAGCCAGGCCAGCTGGTCCCGCTCGGCTTCTTCGTCGGCCTGCTCGCCGCCGGCGCTTCGCTGTACCTCGCCTTCACCGTTCCCGGTATCGGCGGCAACGCGAACACCTTCGGCTTCGCCATCTCCGCCGTGACGATCTTCTTCCTGAACATCGGCTACAACATTCCTGTCACCCACCACATCACGAACATCGCCGGTCTCGGCGCCATCGTGTTCTTCCCGATCCTCATGGGCAAGGACGGCTACGGCGAGAAGGGCTTCGCGCCTGACGTGTTCACCTTGTCGCTGTTCCAGGACGGCAAGATGGTCGGTGCAGCCATTGGCGCACTCATCATCGGTGCACTGTTCGGCATCATGGCGGCGTTCCTCTGTGAACTCGGCGCCCGGCTGTTCTACAACCGCGGCACGACCCACATCGACCCGCCGGCCTTCGCGATCTTCCTCTCGAACACCATCGTGTGGATCGTTGCGCTGCTCGTGCAAATGGTCGTTTAGGTTAAAACCATGGCGGACCAAGACGTCCTGAAGTTCCCCGAGGAGTTCTACGACGCCTACGTGTTCGACATGGACGGCACCATCTATCTTGGTGAGGGTCTCCTGCCCGGCGCAGCTCGCATGATCAATGAGCTGCGTCGGCGGGAGATCCCCGTTCGTTATCTGTCGAACAACCCCACCAAAGATCCCGCGATGTATGTCAAGAAGCTGCAGAAACTCGGGCTTCCGACTCCCATCCAAGAGATCTCCAACACCGTCGTCACCACAACCAACTGGCTCCTCGAGCATCATCCCGATGCCGTGCTGTTCCCCATCAGCGAGGAGCCTTTGAAGCGGGCGCTCCGCGAAGCAGGTTTCGTGCTGAGCGAAGACCCCGAAGAGATCGACATCGTAATCGCCAGTTACGATCGCACCTTCGAGTACAAGAAGCTTCAGATCGCCTTCGATGCGATCTGGTACTACAAGCGGGCCTTCCTGATTCAGACGAATCCTGACCGCTTCTGCCCCTTCCCCGGGGGTCGGGGCGAGCCCGACTGCGCTTCGATCGTGGCCGCCATCGAGGCGTGCACCCAGGCGAAATGCCAGGTCAACCTCGGCAAGCCCGACCCGATCATGCTCGAGACGATCATGCACGGACTGCCGGACGCATCCGTCCAGCATTCGATCATGGTCGGCGACAGGCTGCAGACCGACATGCAGATGGCCATCGACGCCGACATGGTGTCGGGCCTCGTCCTCACTGGTGAGGCCACAATCCCGGACGTTCTCGAGCGCGAGACCGAGCAGCGTCCGACCTTCGTCATGGACCGAGTCGATCGTCTCATCCCGCAATGGGCCTGGGACGAATTGGGCTGGACCGTCGACAACGACAACATGTGACGACGATCGTCACTTCCCAATCCGGATAACCCCCAGAGTTCAATGGAGTTCTCAATGTCATACGTAATGGGTATCGACTTCGGCACGGAAAGCTGCCGGGTTGCCATTTTCGACCTCGACGGTCGCCCGCTCACCTTTGCGGCCACCCCCTACAAAACGACGCATCCGCGTCCGGGCTGGGCGGAACAAAGCCCGCACGATTGGTGGAAATGCCTGATCGCATCCACCCACAAGGCGATGGCGAATGCCGGAGTCGGTGCCCATGAAATCATCGGCATCGGGTACGACTGCACCACAACCTCTGTAGTGGCAATGACGGATAAGGGCGAGGAGCTGCGCGACGCCATCATGTGGATGGACGTCCGGGCGACCGAGCAGGTCAAGCGCCTTGAGGGAAGCACCTCCTGGGGCCTGAAGTACAACGGTGGCGGCACCACTTCCCCCTCAGCCGAGTGGTACCCCTTCAAGGCGGCCTGGCTGAAGGACAACGAGCCCGAGATCTACAACAAGGCCTACCGCATCGTCGACGCCACCGACTGGCTGACGTTCAAGTTGACGGGTGAGTGGACGGTCTCGATCAACACCGCGGCGTTCCGCATGTACTACAACCGTGACTTCGGCGGCTGGCCCGTCGACCTCTACGAGCAACTCGGCATCGGTGACGTGTTCGACAAGGTTCCCGAGAAGGTTCTCGATATCGGCACGCCCGTCGGAGGCCTCAGCACCATCGCCGCGCAACTGCTCGGCCTCAAGGCCGGCACCCCGGTTGCCCAGGGCATGGCCGACGCGTTCGCCGGCCAGGTCGGACTCGGCGTCGTCCGTCCCGGAAAGATGGCCCTGATCACCGGGTCCTCGCACGTGCTCGCCGGTCAGTCGGCCAATCCCGCCTACGGGCCTGGCTTCTGGGGCTCCTACACCGACGGCGTCATGCCCGGCCAGTACTCGGTCGAGGGTGGCCAGGTGTCCACCGGTTCAGTCATGAAGTGGTACAAGGACAACTTCTGCTCGGATGTGGTCGCCACGGCAAACAAGACCGGCCTCTCGGTCTATGACCTGCTGAACAAGGCGGCAGCCGATGTTCCGGTCGGTTCCAACGGTCTCATCATCAACGAGTACTTCCAGGGAAACCGCACCCCCTACACCGACGCCAAGGCACGCGGCATCATCTGGGGCCTGTCGCTGGCCCATGACACCGCCCACGTGTACCGCGCGATCCAGGAAGGCATCTGCTACGGCACGAGGCACATCCTGCGTGAGATGAACAACGCCGGCTTCGAGGTCAAAGAACTCGTGGCGTGTGGCGGCATGACCAAGTCCCACGAACTCATGCAACTGCATGCCGACATCACCGGTGTCCCGATCACGATCACCGAGGTCGGAGACGCGGTTGCGCTTGGTTCCTCCATGTTGGGCGCGGTCGGGGCCGGGGCGTACAAGGACGTCACCGAAGCCGCGGACGCGATGGTCCACGACATCGATCGCCTGGAACCCGACCCCGAACGGCACGAGGCGTACAACTTCTACTTCGACAAGTACACCCGCTCCTACCCGTTGATGCGCGACCTCATCCACGAGGTCGTCGACCACGAGGCGGCGAAGTAATGTCCGAACTGATCGAAAGGGCGCTTCGGTCGGCCAACGAGACCAAGGCAGTCGTCAGTGGCGCCGGTGCTCTCGCCGACTTGGCGGCGGTCTTCACCGCTCAGTTCCCGGGTGAGAAGGCCGTCGTCATCGGGGATGAACGGACCATGGCCGTCGCGGGTGACCGCGCCGGTGAGGTCCTGATCGCCGGGGGGGTAGAGGTAGCCGATCCGTACGTGTTCCCCGGCGATCCCGAGTTGTACGCCCAGTACGAGAACATCGAGACCCTGCGCGACGCGCTCAAGGACGTCGACGCAGTCCCCGTCGCCGTCGGTGGCGGCACGCTGAACGACATCGTGAAGCGTGCTGCCGGCGAACTCGGGCGTGGCTACATGGTCATCGCGACGGCCGCGTCGATGGACGGCTACACCGCCTTCGGTGCTTCGATCGCGGTCGACGGTTACAAGCAGACACTCGACTGCCCGGCTCCGGTCGCAGCTATCGCCGACACAGACGTGTTGGCCGCCGCGCCGCAGGTCATGACGGCGTCCGGCTTCGGTGACCTCATCGGCAAGGTGCCCGCGGGCGCTGACTGGATCCTGGCCGACGCCCTCGGTATCGAGGCCGTCGACAAGGATGTCTGGGACCTCGTCCAGGGTCCGTTGCGGCAGAGCCTGGCGCGCCCCGAAGCCCTCGCGCAGGGCGACCCCACCGCGGTAGCGGAGTTGGCCGAGGGCCTGCTCATGTCCGGCCTTGCGATGCAGGCGCACCAGTCCTCCCGTCCCGCATCGGGCGCTGAGCATCAGTTCAGCCACCTGTGGGAGATGGAGGGACACGGCGTCGACATCAAGCCCCGGCGGTTGTCGCACGGGTCGAAGGTCGGCTTGGGCACGATTTCGATCGCCGCCCTCTTCGAGATCCTGCTGAAGATGGACCTGGCGAAACTCGACATCGACGCCGCCGTCAAGGCCTGGCCCAGCAAGAGCCAGATGGAGGCAAAGGTCAAGAAGTACCACACCCATCCGAGCCTGGGGCTGGCCGCCCTGGAGCAGACGATGGGCAAGTACATCGACGCCAAGCAACTCCAAGCCCGCTTGCAGAAGCTGGCCGATATGTGGCCGACGCTGGTGCCTCAGCTTGAGGCCCAGCTCATGCCGGCTGCCGAGATCCAGGCTGCGTTGAAGACGGTTGGTGCCCCCAGCCATCCGAGTGACATCGAGATGGACTGGCAGCAGTTCAAGGACACCTACGTTCGCAGCCAAATGATTCGCAAGCGCTACACGGTGCTTGACGTGGTCGTCGAAGCGAACCTGCTGGACGCCATCGTCGAGCAGCTCTTCGCCGCGGACGGGTTCTGGGGCAAACAGCAGCCGTAGCAGCTGCACGGCAAGGGCCGGTGGGGGTCTCCCGCCGGCCCTTCGCGTTGGGTTGGAGGGCGTCCGGATGGCGTGAGATCATTGTCAGATCACTGCCGCGGGACGCACCTGGCCAGTAGGTTAAGGGTGAGCCCCATTCCGACTCTGCGTTGAGTGGATGAACTAGAAAGGCACACATGAATACTCCTCTGACCTGGACCGAGCAGGACGCCAAGGCTGTCGACATCGCCCGAGTTCTGGCTGCGGACGCCGTGGAGAAGGTCGGAAACGGCCACCCCGGCACTGCGATCTCACTGGCTCCGGCCGCGTACCTGCTTTACCAGAAGGTGATGAAGGGCGACCCCGCCGAGGAGCGCTGGCTCGGCCGCGACAGGTTCGTCATGTCCGCTGGCCACTCGTCGCTGACTCAGTACAACCAACTGTTCCTCGCCGGATACGGGCTCGAAGCCGAGGACATCGCATCGCTGCGCACCTGGGGTTCGCTGACTCCTGGCCACCCCGAGTTCGGTCACACCAAGGGCATCGAGTGCACCACGGGCCCGCTGGGCGCCGGCATCTCGAACATGGTGGGCATGGCGATCGCCGCCAAGCGCGAGCGCGCCATCCTCGACCCGGACGCGCCCGAGGGCGAGTCCATCTTCGACCGCACCATCTTCGGAATCGCCGGTGACGGGTGCATGCAGGAAGGCGTGGCTTCCGAGGCCGCTTCACTGGCAGGGGCGCTCGAACTCGGCAACATCGTCCTGATCTACGACGACAACCGCATCACGATCGAGGGCGAGACCAAGATCGCGTTCACCGAGGATGTCCTGAAGCGGCACGAGGCCTACGGGTGGCACACCCAGGCTGTGGATTGGACCAACGGCGGCACCGAGTACGCCGAGGACGTACAGGCGCTGTACGACGCGATCCTGGCCGCGCAGGCAGTGACCGACAAGCCGTCCATCATCAAGCTCACGACGATCATCGCGTGGCCGCTGCCTACCAAGCAGGGCCATCACAGCACCCACGGGTCGAAGATCGGCGGCGAAGAGATCAAGGCCATGAAGGAACTCCTCGGCATGGACCCGGAAGTGGACTTCCCGGTTGATCCCGAGATCCTGGCCTACACCCGCAAGAACGCGGCCGATCGCGCAGCCGAGGCCAAGAAGGCGTGGCAGGCGAAGTACGACACGTGGCGCGCCGCCAACCCCGACAAGGGCGAACTGCTCGACCGCCTCGTCAAGCGCGAACTTCCGGCCGACTTCGAGAAGGCACTCCCGGTCTTCGCGCCGGGCAGCAAGGCGACTCGCGCCGCGTCCGGTGAGGTGCTGTCGGCACTCGCCGATGCCGTCCCCGAACTGTTCGGCGGCTCGGCTGACCTTGCCGGCTCGAACAACACGACCATGAAGGGCCAGCCGTCCTTCCTGGCGCCGGGGCACAGCACCAGCGAGTGGAAGGGCGACTACAACGGCCGCACGCTCCACTTCGGTATCCGTGAACATGCCATGGGTGGCGTCATCAACGGCATCGCGCTGTCCGGCCTGACCCGGCCGTACGGCGGCACGTTCCTGGTCTTCTCTGACTACATGCGTCCCACTGCACGCCTCGCTGCGCTGCAGAACATCCCGAGCACCTTCGTGTGGACGCACGACTCCATCGGCGTCGGTGAGGACGGCCCGACCCACCAGCCGATCGAGCATCTGGCCGCGCTGCGCGCCATTCCGAACTTCGATGTCGTCCGCCCGGCGGACGCCAACGAGGTGTCGGTGGCGTGGGGCCAGATCTTGAAGAACGCCCGCCCGGCGACGATCATCCTGTCGCGGCAGAATCTGCCGATCGTCGACCGCGAGAACGGCTTTGCGCCCGTCGCCGGCGTCGCCAAGGGTGGCTACACCCTGGTCGAGGCCAGCTCGGATCCCAAGGTGATCCTCATCGGTACCGGCTCCGAGGTCCAACTCGCTGTCGAGGCCGCCAAGGTCCTCGAGGCCGAGGGAATCCCGGCTCGGGTGGTGTCCATGCCTTGTGTCGAGTGGTTCAACGAGCAAGACGAGGCGTACCGCAACGAGGTTCTGCCCAAGGACGTCGTCAAGGTGAGCGTCGAAGCCGGCATCGCACTGGGCTGGCGTGAGATCGTCGGCGACTCCGGCCGCATCGTGAGCATCGAGCACTTCGGCGCCTCCGCCGATGGCGCGCTGCTGTTCGAGAAGTTCGGTATCACCTCCGCTGCGGTCGTGGCGGCGGCCAAGGATGCTCTTGCCTGATCCCGAATAACCCCAAGGGGGGGCCGTCCTGCCGGACGGCCCCCCTTGTCATGCGGGAAGGGCGCGGCTACCCGCATGAGGCAGGAAGCCGTGCATCTTCCACAATCGGACCCGGCAACTGGGGCAAACGGACCCGGTAACGAGTCAGTGCCACCAGCGGGAGTTCATTTGAGCGGTGTGGGCTTTCACTGAAGCCCTAAAACGGTCACCGGTGAAAGCCCAGACCGCTCAAATGAACAGAGCCCAGTGCTCTTCCGGTCGGGAACCGGGGTCCGGTGACTGCCTGGGTGGCAGGTGAAGCCGACCACGCGGCTGACGGTGCGGTGGCCGCCAGAAGCCGGGGTCACTCGAGTCATGTCCGAGGTTGAGAGGATCGCGGCTACCGCCCCGACAAAGACGCGCTGGACGTCGGCGGCAAACCCAGCACGTCGGCCAGGTCGTAGCTCACCGGCTCCTCCAGCTGCTCGTAAGTGCACGACTCCGGCTGGCGATCTGGGCGCCACCGGACGAACTGCGCCGTGTGCCGGAACCGGGCGCCCTCCATGTGCTCGTAGCGCACCTCCACGACGCGCTCGGGTAGTAGCGGGGTGAAGGACAGGTCCTTCTTGGCGTTCCAGCGACTGTGCGCGGCGGCCGTGGGCGTGCGCGGGAACGACTGGTCGCGGTTGTCCGGGTTGTCAGCGGGTGGGGCAGCCCACGCCCACGGATGCCCCTCGAAATCGGTGACGAGCGGCTGCAATTCAATGAACAGTTCGCGGCGTCGCTCCTGGGTGATCGACCCGATGACACCGACCGAGTTCAAGGCTCCCTCTGGGGTATACAGGCCGAGCAGAAGGGAACCGATGGCCCGGGTCTCGTTGCGGTAGAGGCGGAAACCCGCCACGACACAGTCGGCCGTGCGTTCGTGCTTGATCTTCCACATCACCCGCTTGTCCTCGGCGTACGGCTGATCCAGCGGCTTGGCGATGACGCCGTCCAGGCCGGCTCCTTCGAACTGGGTGAACCACTTTCTCGCGAGGTCGCGATCACGCGTGGCGCGGGTGAGGAAGATGGGGGGCGCCGTCTGCGCCAGAGCCTGCTCAAGCGCTTCCCGTCTCTCCCGGAAGGGACGGGAAGCCCAATTCGTCTCCCCGATCGCGAGCAGATCGAAAGCCACGAAGCTCGCGGGCATCTGTGCGGCCAACTTCTTGATCCGAGAGGCCGCGGGGTGGATGCGCTGGGATAGCAGGTCGAAGTTCAGCCGGTCGCCACGCTCGGGGTCGATCATGATGATTTCGCCGTCGATCACACTCGGGTCGGGGAAATTGTCCCTGACGGCCTCTACCAGTTCGGGGAAGTACCTGGTCAAAGGCCGGCTGTTGCGGCTGCCGATCTCAACGTCGTCCCCGCTGCGCCAGATCAGGGACCGGAACCCGTCCCACTTGGGTTCGAAGAGCACATCCGCCTTCGGGAATTCCTTGACCAGCTTGGCGAGCATGGGCCCGAACGGCGGAACGATCGGGGTGCCCCACCCGGCGTCCCGTTCGGCTTTGGGCGCGAGGTAGTCATCGTCGGCACGGTCGGTGCGGCGCTTGCTGGGAGGCACTCGAGGCGGTTCTCCGGGCATCTTGGGGTAGTCGGGCGGAAAGTTGAGCTCGCCCAGCCCCCGCTCCAGATCGGCTTCCCACAGCGCCAGTGCTGCCTTGACGTCGCCGGGATCGGCGTCCATCGGCGTCCACGGGCAGGGCCGGTCCGCCAACAACTCGGGGACGGTGCGGACGGTGTAGGCGGCAGGGTCGGCATGCTTGAGTTCGTCCCAGGTCAGCGGCGTGGACACGGGAGCCCCGGGCAGCGGCCGGGGCGAATACGCGGCGGCGATGGTCCGGTCGCGGTTGGCCTGGTTGAAGTCGACGAACACGCGCTCCCCGCGCTCCTCCTTCCACCACGAGGTCGTGACGAGGTCGGGCAGGCGGCGTTCCAGTTCGCGCGCGATGCCGATGACGCCGTGCCGGACGTCCTGGAACTCGTGAGTGGGGCGGATTCGCGCATAAACATGGACGCCGCGGTGGCCGGACGTCTTCGCGTAGGCCGTGAGACCGATCTCGGCCATCACCTCGCGCAGAGCGAGCGCCGCTTCGACCGCATCACCGAAGCCGCGGCCGGGTTGAGGGTCGAGGTCGATGCGCAGTTCGTCAGGGTTGTCGAGGTTGGACGTCCGCACCGGCCACGGGTGGAAGGTGATCGTTCCCATCTGGGCGGCCCACACCAGTCCCGCCGGTTCATCGAACACCAGTTGGTCATGCTGTCGGCGGGAAGGGTAGGTGCAGGTGACTCTTCGTAAGAACGCCGGTGCCCCCTGTGGTGGCCGTTTGCTGAAGAACTCCTCGCCGGCGATGCCCTCGGGGAAGCGTTGCAGCGTCATGGGACGATCCGCGTTGCGGGCCAGGAAGGGCTCAGCGACCGCCAGCAGGTAGTCGGCGAGTTGGCGCTTGGTCACGGCTTCACCACGTGGAAATCCGTCCGCGGGCCAGAACACCTTGTCAGGACTCGTCAGCCTCACTTCCCGCTGGCCGTTCGCCCCAGGCACTCCGATCACCACCGCGTCGCTCATGGCGGCGAGCCTACGGGTGCGGGTGTCGCGGTGAACGCTCCGTCAGGGCAGAACCGCGATCTTGACCCCGGTTCGCTGCTTGAGGGCCTCATAGGCTGCGAAGACGTCAGCGAGCGGGAAGGTGTGGCTGACGATGGCGTCCGCGTCGATCAGGCCCGACTCCAGCACCGAGATCGCGCGCCGGACATCACGGCGCCGGGCGTTGGAACCGCCGCTGACGACCAGTTCCTTGTAGTGGATCAGGTTCGGGTCCATCACGGCGGTGGAACCCTTCGGGAAGCCGGCGAAGTAGCTCACCCGGCCACCGATCGCGGCGATGTCGAGGGCGACATTGGCGAGATCAACGCCCCCGATGCACACCACCACGACGTCGGCGCCGCGACCGTCCGTCGCGTCCAGGACATACTGCTTCAGGTCGGTGGTGGTCGGATCGACCGTGTGGGTGGCGCCTACGCGCTCTGCCACCTGGCGGCGACCCTCGGAGCGGTTGCTGACGATCACCTGGGCCGCGCCGGCCATCTTGCGGGCCAACTGTGTATGGAGCAACCCGATCGGGCCCGCGCCGAGAATCACGACGGTGTCGCCGGGGCCGGCCTGATAGTAGTCGAAGCCGTTGAGACAGCAGGAAACCGGCTCTGACAACGCGAGCGTCGTCGCCGGGATCTCTTTCGATGTCGGGATCAGGTTGCCCTTCTCGACTGCGTGTGAAGGCACGATGAGATACTCGGCCAATCCACCGTCGATGCCGTACCCGAACAACTGCAGGTTGGCGCACAGATGCTCGTAATCGTCCAGGCAGTAGCGGCACCGATTGCAGGAGACGACGATCGAGACGGTCGCCTGCTGGCCGACGTGATACCCGTCGACTCCGGCTCCGATCGCGGCAACCCGACCAGCGATCTCGTGTCCTGGGACGACACCGGGCCTGACACCTGCCGTCTTGGAGCCGTCGAGGATGCGGATGTCGGTTCCGCACAGCGTTGTGGCCTCCACTTTCAGGAGTACCTCACCCGGGCCCGGCTCGGGGACGTCGCGGGTCGTCAGTTCGAGATTGTTCGGGGCATGCAGCACTGCGCTCAACATGTCCGCAGCCTAGTCCACCTGTGCCGTACGCGGTGCTGACCAACACCGCCTACCCTGGATGCATGGACCCGATCTCGCTGGTGACACAGCGTCTGTTCCCCGCAAAGCCCGCCACGACCATTCTCGAGCTCGATCTGGATCTCGGCGCGCTCAGCTCCCCGCCAACGCAGCCACTGGCAGCGCTGCGCGCGCTCAACTCGCCGAACATGCGCGCGCTGTTGGCGGGTCTGAGGGCCGGAGCCGCCGATCCGCGAGTTGTCGGGCTGATTGTCCACGTCGGGACCTGCCCGCTCACTCCGGTGGCACTCGACGAGTTGTGCGGCGCGTTGGAAGCGTTCGCGCTCGCAAAGCCGATCGTCGCTTACACGGAGTCGTTCGGCGAGCTCGGCAACGCCACGTTCGCCTACCGCATCGCGACGCGGGCGGGTGAGATCTGGATGCAGCCATCGGGTGAGCTCGGCCTGAGCGGCGTCGGCCTCAGCGTCATGTTGTTGCGAGGCGGCCTCGACAAGCTGGGCATCGAGCCCGAGTTCGGGCAAAGACACGAGTTCAAGACGGCTGCCGACCAGTTCACGGCCCGGGAGATCACCCCCGCCCATCGGGAGATGATCCAACGGGTGGCCGATGCGCTGGTCGAAGACACGGTGGACCGCGTGGCGAATGCTCGTGGCTTGACGAGGGAGCAGGTGTGGGACGTCGTCAACGGCCCCTCGCTCACCGCTGCAGAGGCTCTGGCTAGGGGATTCGTCGACCGCTTGGGTTACAGAGACGAGGTGTACCAACACGTCCGGCAGTTGTGGGGCGCCGACGCCGGCTTGAAGTACGCACACCGGTACGCCAAGCGTCCCAACTTGGTGTCCGGGCTGACTGAACGCGGCAAACCCGTCGTGGCGATCGTGCCGGTCCTCGGGGGCATAGTCGCGGGTCGGCCGAAGCCCAGCCCCGGCGGCCAGAACATCGGCTCCGAGGTCGTCGGGCAGCAACTGCGACAGGCGGCCGCCGATCCCGACGTGAAGGCGATCGTGCTGCGCGTCGACAGCCCCGGCGGGTCCTACATCGCGTCGGACACGATCCGCCGCGCCGTCCAAGTCGTCCGGACGGGCGGCAAACCGGTTGTCGCGAGCATGGGTGACGTCGCCGCGTCCGGCGGGTATTTCGTGTCGATGGCCGCGGACGAGATCGTCGCCGCACCTTCGACCATCACGGGTTCGATCGGCGTGCTGGCGGGCAAGTTCGTGACCACTGAGTTGAAAGCGAAGCTGGGACTCGTCATCGAAGACGTTGCCGCCGGTTCGTGGGCCACGACGATGAGCCCGAACGTCCGGTTCACGGCGGAGCAGTGGGACGCCTTGAATCGGCGGCTGGACGAGATCTACGCCGACTTCACGCAGAAAGCCGCAGCCGACCGTGGACTCAGCCTCCCCGACCTGGAGAATGTCGCGCGGGGGAGGGTGTGGACGGGTTCGGACGCCGCCCGGCACGGGCTCGTGGACCATCTCGGGGGTTCGGAGTTGGCGGTCCAGCGGGCGTGCGCTCTCGCCGGCCTGGACCGAGACACGATCACGATCCGGGGGGTGTCGCGATTGCCGTTCCTCGACCAGTTGCGTCCGGCCGAATCGAGCGAGGCGCCGCCGGTGGCTGCAACCGCGCTGTCCTGGGGTGAATCCCTGTCCACCAACCCCGATCAGTTCGTGCGCGTAGTCGGGTCCGTGCTTGGCATCGAGATCCCGGGGGTGCTGACCCTGCCGTTCCGGTTCGACTTTCACTGAGTCGCGCCGCTGACACGGGCGATCGGAGCCGAAGGCTTCTGCCAAACTGGTCCGCATGCCCAAGACGGCCCTGATCAGACGCCCGAGCCAGTTGATCGCCACCCCGGATGCGGAGCACCCGGCCGTGAACCCCGACCGGGCGTTCGCGGAATGGATGGCCCTGGTGCAAATCCTCGCGGCCGAGGGGTGGCAGATCGTTGTGCTCGAACCCGCGGACGACGTCAGGAGCGGTTTCCGCGTGGGGCGGTTGGCGGTCACCGGCAACAAGGTCGCGGTCCTCGCGAACACCGGCTGTTCCGTGGGGGAGTATGCCGGGGTCGAGGTGGCTCTTCTGACCGCCGGATACGAACTGGCCGTCGTCGCCGAACCCGCGCGGCACGCCGCTGCTGACGCGGTCAGGGGTGAGGGCGTCGTCTACGTCGCCGCAGGCGCCACCAACGAGGCCGGCTTGGCCGAACTGGGACGGCTGTTGGCCGATGACGGCGTCGCGGTCGTGGGGTTGCCGGTTCCGGGCCCGATCAGTGTGTTGCCGGACGGGTCCATACTCGGCCCCCAAGATGCGCCCGCCGTGGCGGTCGAGTTGGTGGGCGCCCCGGAACGCGCCGGTCAGTCGGTGCTGACACTGGGCCCCGACTCGGTGCTGGTGAGTGCTTCGGCCCCCGAAACCGCCGGCGTCCTCGCGGCCCGCGGGCTGAAGGTGAGAACGGTCGACATCACCGAACTCGAGCGAGCCGGGGCAGTCCTGGGGGAACTCGTCCTGGTGGCGCGGTGACCGGACGACACGGAACCCAAAGCGGTCGGTAACCGCAAATGTCCGGCCGGTAACAGACTGAGGTAACGGGCAGATCACGAAACGGTAACTTAGGGTGCCAGAGGCATTGCATTCGGGGTAGAAATGGGCGCAACGTACGGCGCGCCTGCGCCGGGGGCCAAAGGCCTCAAATCTCACAGGGAGGTCAAATGCGAGTGCACACTCGTACGGCCATGGTGGCAGCCGCAGCGGCGTCTATCGCTCTGCTGGCATCCGCCTGCAGCCAGCCGGCCGCCACTACCAGCACCTCAGCACAGGGGCGCGAGGGTGGCGCAATCACGGTTCGCGGTTGTACGCCGGAGAACCCGCTGATCGGCACCAACACCACCGAGGTGTGCGGCGGCAACGTGCTCGACGCCGTCACCGCCAAACTGATCGCCTACAACCCCGACACGGCGGCTCCGGAGAACGACATCGCCGAGTCGATCACGACCGAAGACAACCAGACCTTCACCGTCAAGCTCAAGAAGGGCTACAAGTTCCACGACGGCACCGAGGTCAAGGCCAAGAACTTCGTGGATGCCTGGAACTGGGCCGCCTACGGGCCCAACGGGCAGCTGAATGAGTACTTCTTCGAGCCGATCGAGGGCTACGCCGACATGGCATGCTCCGACGAGGCGTGCACCACCGCCAAGGCCGACAAGATGACCGGTCTCGCGGTGGTCGATGATCACACCTTCACGATCAAGACCACTGCCCAGGTCTCCAACCTGCCCGTGCGTCTCGGGTACACCGCGTTCGTCCCGCAGCCCGACTCGTTCTTCGCCGAAGGCGGCAAGAAGGAGAACTTCGGCAAGATGCCGATCGGTGCCGGCCCCTTCAAGGTGACAGCGAACACCGCGACAGAGATCGTAATCGAGAAGTTCGCCGATTACTCCGGCACCAAGAAGCCGCACGTCGACAAGGTCACATTCCGGATCTACAACGACACCAACGCGGCCTACAACGATGTCGTGGCCAACAACCTCGACCTCACCGACGTCATCCCGAGCGATCAGCTCGTCGGCGACGCCTGGAAGACCGCCATGCCTGACCGTAACGGCAGCCGCGAAACCGGCGTGATCCAGGTAATGACCTTCTCGCCGAAGGACGACCAGCTCAAGGACATCAAGATGCGCGTCGCCATTTCGCGTGCCATCGACCGTGAGCTCATCACCAAGCAGATCTTCAACGGCGCCCGCACCCCGGCAACCGGCTGGGTGTCCCCGGTGGTTGACGGCTACAAGGCCGGCGCCTGCGGCGACAACTGCGTGTTCAACAAGGACGAGGCCAAGAAGCTGTACGACGAGGCCGGCGGCTACCAAGGCACCCTCACCATTTCTGTGAACGGTGACGGCGGTCACAAGCTGTGGGCCGACGCTGTCTGCAACCAGCTCAAGAACAACCTCGGCATGTCTTGCGCAGTCAACGTGACGCCCGACTTCCGCACGCTGCGGCAGCAGATCCGCAACCGTGAGCTCAAGGGCCTCTACCGCGGTGGCTGGCAGATGGACTACCCGTCGATCGAGAACTTCCTGACGCCGATCTACGCGACAGGCGCTTCGTCCAACGACGGCGACTTCTCCAACGCCGACTTCGACAACAAGCTGAAGGAAGCCGCCGCGGCCAAGACCCCGGCGGACGCCAACCGGCTGTACCAGGAGGCCGAGGCGATTCTCGGCCAGAACATGCCCACCATTCCGCAGTGGTACCAGGCATCCCAGTACGGTCACTCCAACAAGGTCGTCAATGTCAAGATGACCCCGTTCAGCACCTGGGATCTGACTTCAATCCAGGTCAAGTAGGCGAATAATCAGCGTGGTTCGGCCCGTCGGTGACGGCGGGTCGAGCCACGCTCGAAGTTGGGGGGCTCGATGGGGAAGTACATCGTGCGGCGCTTGCTGCAGATGATTCCGGTCTTGATCGGAACCACGTTCCTGATCTACATGATGGTGTTCGTACTGCCCGGCTCGCCGACCGATGGCCGGTGCGGTGAGCGGCCATGCCCGGAGTCCTACGTCAAGGCTTTCGAGCGTGAGTACAACCTTGATCAGCCCATCCTGATCCGCTACTTCCTCTACCTTGGCAAGTTGCTGCAGGGAGACCTCGGCACCAACTTCTACGGCAACCGCGTCATCGACGAACTCGCGTTGCGCTACGTGCCCACGGTGAGGCTCGCGGTGATCGCGATCATCTTCATCGCCGTCGTGGGAATCACCTCGGGGGTCGTGGCAGGAATCCGGAAGGGGAAGTTCATCGACTCCTTCATCACCGTCACCACCCTCATCCTCATCTCCATCCCCGTCTTCGTCATCGGCGGCCTGGCGCAGATGGTCTTCGGGCTGCGGCTGCAATGGTTCCCGGTGACCGCCACCGAAGGCACCTGGGGTCAGTTACTCATGCCGGGCATGGTGCTCGGCGCCCTCTATGTTGCCTACGTCGCGCGACTGACGCGCACCAGCCTCGTCGAGAACCTCCGCGCCGACTACGTGCGAACCGCCAAGGCGAAGGGGCTCAGCAGGGGCCGCTCGATCGGGCTGCACGCGCTGCGCAACTCCATGATCCCGGTCGTGACCTACCTGGGGGCCAGCTTCGGCGGCCTGATGGGCGGGGCGATCGTGACCGAGCGCATCTTCAACATCAACGGCGTCGGCTTCTTCATCTACCGGTCCATCACCCAGCGTGACGGCGTCTCGGTTGTCGGTGCGGTCTTGTGCCTGGTGTTGGTCTACCTTGTCGCTAACCTCATCGTCGACCTCCTGTACGGGGTCCTGGACCCGAGGATCAGCATTGACTGAAGTACAGGCAACCCCCGAAGTCGTCCCCTTGGACGAGCGCAAGGCGTCCCTGTGGAGCGACGCCTGGGACGTGATGAAGCGCAACCCGTTGTTCTGGGTGTCCCTTGTGCTGATCGTCGTCATCTTGGCCATGTCGATCGCCCCGCAGTTGTTCACGTCGAAGGATCCCTATGCACAGGGGGCCTGCGACCTCAACTACGCCCGGCTCCCACCGAGCGCCGACGCCATCTTCGGCTACGACCTGCAGGGCTGCGACGTCTTTTCGCGCACCGTCTACGGGGCACGCTCGTCGATCCTGGTCGGGTTCTTCACCACACTGACGGCGTTGATCCTCGGCGTCACCATGGGCGTCGTCGCCGGGTATGCGGGCAAGTGGGTCGACACCCTGTTGTCGCGGATCGCCGACATCTTCTTCTCCATCCCGCTGCTCCTTGGCGGCATCATCTTCATGTACACGTTCCGGACAACACCCGGTGAGACCCCCTACCTGGTGGTGGTGGGCAAGGTCGTGCTCGCGATGGCCATCCTGGGTTGGCCCAGTCTCTTCCGGCTCATGAGGTCGTCGGTGATGCAGGTGAAGCCGAACGAGTTCGTGCTGGCTTCCCGTGCGCTGGGGGCGTCCCCGTGGCGAATCGTCCGCTCCCACGTGCTGCCCAACGCGTTCGCGCCGGTGCTCGTGGTGGCCACCATCGACCTCGGTGCCTACATCGCGACGGAGGCGACGCTGTCCTACCTCGGTATCGGCCTGCAGCCCCCGGTGATCTCGTGGGGCCTCGCGATCTCCGAAGCGTCCGGGCTGGGTTACATCGCCGCCGCCCCGCACATGCTGTTGTTCCCGTCGCTGTTCCTGTCGTTGACCGTGCTCGCGTTCATCATGCTGGGCGAGGTCATCCGCGACGCGCTGGACCCGAAGCTGAGGTAGGGGAGCCCATGGCACAGACCGCAAACGGAAGCCAGCGTCGCGAGTGGAAGGCGCTCGACGGCATCCTGCTGGAAGTGGAGGATCTACAGGTCGAGTTCCGCACCCGTGACGGCGTCGCCAAAGCCATCAACGGGGTTTCGTTCAATCTGAGCGAGGGGGAGACTCTGGCGATCCTGGGCGAGTCGGGGTCGGGCAAGTCCGTGACCGCGCAAGCCATCATGGGCATCATCGACACCCCGCCCGGTTATGTGACAGGGGGGCGTGTGAAGTACTGCGGCACCGACCTGTTGCAACTGCCCGAAAAGGCGCGGCAGCAGGTTCGCGGGGCCGAGATCGCCATGATCTTCCAGGACTCCCTGTCCGCCCTCAACCCTGTCTTCCCCGTCGGGTGGCAGATTGCCGAGATGATGCGGGTCCACTGGAAGATGAACAAGACCGACGCCATGGCTCGCGCGGTGGAGGCGATGGAACGCGTCCGGATTCCGGGCGCCAAGCAGCGCGTCAACGCGTACCCGCACCAGTTCTCAGGCGGCATGCGGCAACGGATCATGATCGCGATGGCAATCGCACTCGACCCGGCCGTCCTCATCGCCGACGAGCCGACGACTGCTCTGGACGTCACCGTGCAGGCTCAGATCATGAACCTGCTGCGTGAGTTGCAGGATGAACGCCAGATGGGTTTGATCCTCATCACCCACGACCTCGGAGTCGTGGCGGATGTGGCCGACCGGGTGGCGGTGATGTATGCGGGCCGGATCGTCGAAACGGGCGGCATCCACGGCATCTACGCCAAGCCGTCCCACGCCTACACGCGCGGGCTGCTGGATTCGATCCCGCGGCACGACAAGAAGGGCGAGACTCTCTTCGCGATCGGGGGGTTGCCGCCCAACTTGACGCGGATCCCGGCGGGCTGCCCGTTCAACCCGCGCTGCCGGTACGCAATCGACGAGTGCCGTGTAGGCGCCCCTCCCGACCTCGTTCCGGTCGGGCCCGACAAGTGGAGCGCCTGCCTGCGCGCAGAGGCGGTGATGGCCGATGCCTGAGGTGATCCTCGAGGTGCGTGACCTCGTCAAGCACTACCCCATCAAGACCGGAGTGATCCGGCACACCACCGGGCACGTGCGGGCGGTGGACGGGGTGTCGTTCGACCTGCACAAGGGCGAAACCCTCGGCGTGGTGGGGGAGTCCGGATGCGGCAAATCGACCCTCGGGCGGGTGCTGATGAGGCTGGAAGAGGCCACGGCAGGTGAGGTCCGGTTCGACGGCGTGGAGATGTTCAGTCAGAAGGGCCTCGCGATGCGCCGACTGCGTCGCGATATCCAGATCGTGTTCCAGGATCCTTACACCTCCCTCGACCCCCGCAAGACCGTCGGGGACATCGTGGCCGAGCCGTTCGAGATCCACCGCGAGGTGGTGCCTCGCGGTGGCGTGCGCGCACGGGTGCAGGAACTGCTCGACCTCGTGGGTCTCAACCCGGAACACATCAGCCGGTACCCGCATCAGTTCTCCGGTGGCCAGCGGCAGCGCATCGGAATCGCCAGGGGCATCGCACTCAACCCGAAGGTGTTGATCTGCGACGAGCCCGTGTCCGCGCTCGACGTCTCGGTGCAGGCGCAGGTCGTCAACCTGCTCGAACGGCTGCAGGACGAACTCGGGCTCGCCTATGTGTTCATCGCCCACGACCTGTCCGTTGTCCGCCACATCTCGGACCGGGTTGCGGTCATGTATCTCGGGAAGATCGTCGAACTCGGCGACGAGGCCGAGATCTACGAGCGCCCATCCCATCCGTACACGCAGGCGCTGCTGTCGGCTGTTCCCGTGCCCGACCCGACGCTGCGGGGCAAGCGCGACCAGATCGTGTTGCACGGCGACGTGCCCAGCCCGGCGAACCCGCCGCCCGGGTGCAGGTTCCACACCCGCTGCTGGATGGCGCAGGAGATCTGCCGCACCACCGAACCGCCGCTGGATGCGCTTCGCGGTACCGAACACCGGGCCGCCTGCCACTTCGCCGACGACTTGTTCGGGGAAGCGGCTGGGGTCTCCAAGGGCCCGGTGCGCCCAGCGCCGGACGCCGACGGCAGCCCGGCCGAATCGCCGTTCGCGGCGCCGTCGTGACCGAGGCCTGAACGCAGGATGGCCCTCACCGGCAAGGTGAGGGCCATCCTGCGTTGAGCCGGACTACTTCGTGCGCAGGCGTGCCGCCTTGAAGGCCTCGGTCGCGGCGCGCAGCGGCTCCTCGACGGGGATCCGCTCGGCACTGGAGGCGCCCAGGAAGCCGACGGCCTGGGTGTGGGCGTACATGTATTCCGTGTCCTTCGGGTACGCGATGGCCCCACCATGGCAGAACACCATGATGTCGGGGTTTTCGGCGCGGGCGGCGTCACCGATGGCGTCGACGAGTTTGGCGGCCTCTGCCAGGTCGTCCTCGCTGGTCATCTTCGAGCCGATCGACCCGCCGCGGGTGAGGCCCATGTGGGCGATGACGACATCCATGCCCGCCTTGCCGACCAAGGCTCCTTCTTCGGGGCGGAAGGCGTAGCCCATCGTGAACAGCCCGATCTCCTTGGCGACCTTGAGAGCCTCGAGTTCGACCTCGTAGCCCATGCCGGTGCTCTCAAGCTCCTGGCGGTACCGGGAATCCCAGTCGATGAGGCCGACCGTCGGGAAGTTCATGACCCCGGAGATCCCGAGCCGCTGAAGTTCGCGCAGGTAGGTGTCCATGACGCGGGTCGGGTCGGAGCCGCAGATGCCGCCGATGACCGGGGTTTCCTTCACGACGGGGAGCACGGTGCGGGTGCCCAGATCGATGACGATCTGATTGGCGTCCCCGTAGGGCATGAGGCCTGCGAGCGAGCCGTGGCCGTCCATGCGGTACTTGCCCGAGTTGTAGACGCCGATCAGGTCGGCGCCACCCTTCTCGGAGAACTTCGCGGAGATGCCGGTGCCGGCACCGACGATGACGACGGGACGGCCGGCGTCGATCTCCTTGTGGAGGCGAGCGAGGACCTCGTCGCGTGTGTAGCTCCTGGCCATGTTCAGTTCCTTTCCAGATTGGCGAATTGCGAGACGGCGTCCTTGACGCCGTTGAAAGCGGGGATGCGTTCGGCAGAGGATCCGGCGAGGTAGCCGTCGGCGCCGGACGCCCTGATGGCGGCCTGCACGCCCACAGGCTCGTGCAGGGGGCCGCCGTGAATGAGGGTCGTGCAGTCGGGATTCTCGGCCTTCGCGGCGGCGACCATGGGGGCCAGCAGGTCGCCGGCCTCCTCGGCGCTGACGGCGGGTTTCGAGCCCAGCTTCCCGCCGGCCGTGATGCCCAGCATGCAGCCGACGTGGCTGGCGCCGGTCGCGGCCATGCGTGCCGCCTCGTCCGGGTTCCAGGCCCAGCCGACAACGAGCATGTCGCGCTCGGCTGCGAGCCGCGCCAGGCGCAGTTCGCGGTCGTATCCGAGGCCGGCGGCCTCCAGTTGGGCGCGTAGGTCACCGTCGTAGATGCCGATGAACGGCTCGTTCGTGACGCCGGCGAGGCCCTTTGCTGCCAGTTCGTCCAGGATGCGGGGGACGTTGACCCGGGGGTCGTGGGCGCCGACCCCGGCGACGACGGGCACGTCGCCCGCGCCCGCCATGACCTCGGGAAGTGCCCTCGCGACGAGGGCATTCGCGTCGTCGTAGGGAAGGAACGCGAGGCTCGTCGGCAGCCCCATGACTCGATAGCAGGCGGTGGAGTAGCAGGCCAGCAGGTCGGCGCCGCCTGCCGCGGCGGCGGCGGCAGTCAGGCCGGAGCCGACACCGATGGCGACGATGGCATGGCTCATCGTGCGTCCCAGGCAGCCTTGAACTCGGCCACGACGACTTCGGCGAACGCAGGGTCGTTGATGGCGGCGTCCACCTCGACGAGCCTGATGTCAGGCCGCAGGGTCTTGCGGATCTCGGCGAACAGCGCCTCGTCCGCCTCGACATCCTCGTACGGCTGCCCCGCGGCGTCCAGGATCGACAGGCCCCGCAACGGCAAGACCACGGTCGTCGGGCCGGTCGCCTTGTTCGCCTTCTCGGCGAAGATCCGGCCGAGTTCCCGGCTTTCCTCGAGGTTCGTGCGGACGATCGTGACCGCCGCATTGTGGACGAAGAGGCGCCGCTCGGGCGTCCGGAACTGCTCGGGGACCGTCGGCTCGGCGCCGAAGTTGACGATCTCGAGCGCGCCCGGGACCAGCACCTGCGGGATGCCGGCCAGGCCCGCCGCCTCCATGCGATCGGGGCCCGCGCTGAGGACGCCGCCGACGAGTTCGTCGGTGAGTTCGCTGGTGGTGAGGTCGACGATTCCGTCGAGCAGGCCGTCGCGGACCAGATCCTCCATCGCCCGGCCACCCGCGCCGGTGGCATGGAATACCGTCGTCCCGAAGCCGGCACCCTCGAGCGCTGCTTGGACCGCCATGACGGCCGGGGTGGTGACGCCGAACATCGAGATGCCGATCAGGTGGTCGGTGTCGTCCGGTTCGAAGTCGGAGTCGGGCTGCGCCATGCCCGCGGCCGCCTTGGCGGCGTTGCGCAGGACTGTCCGGGTGATGCGGTTCAGCCCAGCGATGTCGGCCACCGAGTACATGAGGCAGACGTCACGCGTGCCGATGTACGGCGAGACGTCGCCCGAAGCCATCGTCGAAACCAGTACCTTCGGCACGCCCACGGGCAGCACCTGGTACGCGGCCCCCACCACGGACGACCCGGACGAACCGCCGAAGCCGAGGACAGCGTCCAGTCGGCCCTCTTCCAGCAGCAGTGGGAGCAGGACCTTCAACCCGGCTGTCATCACCTGCAGTGCGTGCGCCCGCGCTCCCCCTGTTTCGCTGCCCTTCCGCAGGGACGCCAAGTCCACGCCGGCCGCGGCAGTCACCTCCGCGGCGGGAATGTCTATCTGGCCGGTTTCTCCGGCCGCCGGTTCCATGACCCCGATGTTGATGACGAGCGGCTCGGCGCCGAACGCCCTGATGTGGTCGGCGATGAAGCGCATCTCGCGCCCTTTGGTGTCCATGGTTCCGATCAGCACGACTTTCGCCATCCTGCACCTCCTTGTGACTTGAGTTGTTCTCAGCTTCCTGCCGATGAGAAACGCCCTCAATGGCCAGTTCGGCCCAAGTGGACATGTTTGGGCGCCTGCCGGGCGCTGCCGAGCCTCGTGGGACGCCGGGGAAGCTGACAAGATTGGCGGAGACCCACTTCGGGGGAGGGAGGGTGAGGCGTGGAGCCGAAGGACCGCATCAGCACGGCACAGATGAGCAGGCTGCTCCTCACCTGGCAAACGGCAGCCGGATCATCCCTCCACGACCAACTGGCGGCGTCGTTGCGGAGCCTGGTGGCGGCCGGCGCGCTCAATCCCGGCACGGTGCTCCCGTCCCAACGGGAACTCGGCCGGATCCTCGCAGTCAGCCGCACGACCGTGGCCGTCGCGTACGACACCTTGCGCGACGAGGGGTGGCTGGAATCGCGGCAGGGAGGCGTGACCTGGGTACGCAGCGTCAGCGCCCGCAACAACCCAGCATGGCAAGGGGATCGGCTGGCGTCCTACACGCATGACAGCGAACTCGACCTGACGAGCGGGGCCATGCCCGCCTCGCCGGTGCTGGGGCGCGTGCTGCGCGGCGACTGGGCCGCCGACCTGCGCCGCTTGCTGGCGGTCGACCGGTTCATCCCCGCGGGGTGGTCGGTACTGCGGGAGCGGGTGGCTCAGTCCTTCACGGCCCAGGGCTTGCAGACCGAGAGCGACGGTGTTCTCATCACAAACGGCGCTCACCACGCGCTCACGCTGGTTGCCGAATGCCTGGTCGGGGCGGGGGATACCGTTCTGGTCGAGGACCCGACCTATCGAGGTGCTTTGGACGTCTTCGGGAGGGCGGGAGCTCGCGTCGTGGGGGTGCCCACCGACTCCGAAGGCATCGAGCCGACCGCGCTCGCGCGGCTCATCCGGCAACACAGGCCCCGGCTGCTGTACGTGCTGCCCACAGCCCACAACGTGACGGGCGTGACCTGGACGCCGGATCGCCGCGCCGCCGTGGCTCACATCGTCACCGAAGCGAAGGTGGCCACAGTGGACGACGCGTCCACTGCCGACCTGCACGCCGGACCGTTCCCGCGCTGGCTTGGGTCCATGCTGCCGCCGGAGTTGTCGGTGACGTTGGGCTCGCTCACGAAGCTGTTCTGGACCGGGCTGCGGGTCGGTTGGTGCCGGGGGCCCGCTTCGCTGCTCGAGGCGATGCTGCGGGACAGGCTCACGACGGACTTGGCGGGAAGCCTGCCGTCACAGGTGCTGGGCGCCGAGTGCCTGCTCGTCGCCGACGAGGCGCGGGCGTTGCGCATTCAGGAACTGGACGCCGTCCGCACCACCGTGTTGTCGCTGCTGGCCACCCATCTCCCGCTCTGGCGGGCCTGGCCGTCGTCCGGCGGCTGTCTGTGGGTGGACACCGGGCAGGACGCGACGGCCCTGTGCGCGACTCTGCGGCGTGATCAGATTCTTCTGAACGCGGGCCCGACCTTCTCGCCGTCCGACGGGTTCGAAACCTTCGTCCGGCTTCCGATCGGCCGGGCGGCCGCCCTGGATGCGGCGATCCCGAGAGTCGCCCGGCAGGCGGCAGGCGGTCGGCTCGAGCGCGAGCCCGGCCGCCGAAGCAAGCACAAGGAGCCGTGAACAGTGGATGCAGGTGGTCAAGGGGCGCGCGACGCGGGAGCAGCCGTAAACACGAATCCTGCCTTTCGGTGGCTCGTGACGATCGGGTTGGTGTCATACGGACTCATCCATCTCGTCCTGGGATGGATCTGCGTGCAGGTCGCGCTCGGAGGGCGCGGCCAGGCCTCGACCGAGGGGGCACTGCGCGACCTGGTGTCACAGCCCTTCGGTAACGCGCTCATGCTGGTCTTTGCCGCGGGAATGCTCGCGCTGGTGATCTGGCAGGTGCTGGAGGCCGTTTTCGGTTACCGCCGGCTCGACCGCGTCAAGAAGTTGCGGCGCCGGTTGTCGGCGGCGTTTCGCGCGCTGGTGTACGCCGGACTCGGCGTCAGCGCCCTGACCCTCGCCCTCGGAGGCAGGGTCAACGACCCGAACAGGCAAGCGAGAAGCTTCACGGCCGTCGTCATGGGACTGCCATTTGGTCAGGCGCTGGTGGCGGCGGTCGGGTTCGTCGTGATTGCCGTCGGGGTGTGCGAGATAGTGAAAGGCGTCCGCCGGAAGTTCGTCGCGCGCGACTTGTCCGGTGGCGTGCCGGGATGGGCCAAAGTTCTGGGGTCGGTCGGCTGGTGCGCCAAGGGGATCGCGCTCGCGCTGGTGGGCGCCTTGCTCGTGTGGGCGGCGATCAGTTTCGCTCCCGAGCAGGCTGCCGGAGTGGACGGTGCCCTGAAATCGCTCCTCAACCAACCGTACGGAAACGTCGCATTGACAGCGATGGGTCTGGGATTTGCTTGCTTCGGTGCGTACTGCCTCGTCTGGGCATTCAACGCCAACCATGAGGAAATCTGAGCAGACCGCGGACGCGGCCCGTCAGTGCCTGAGACCGGGTCACGTATGATTACCGGTACACCACCCCGCGGGAGTTGCGGGAGCCATCGACATCTGGGGCAGAGTTGAGCAAACGAACCAGCAACGGGACGAAGCGTTCACGCCGCCGAGCCGCCGCAGTCGGCGGGCTTGTCGGCGGCGTCGCCCTTCTGGGGGCCGGCGCCTACGTGGGCGGGTACTTCCTCGCGGGCGACAACCTGCCGACCAACACCGAAATCGGTGGCGTGCGCGTTGGCGGGCTCGACCGTGAAGCCGCGATCACCAAACTGCAGACCGAACTAGGCGCCACGACCAACCCGCAGATCACTGTGATCGCGGGCGATAGGAAGATCACGAGATCGGCTGCCGATTGGGGCCTGCGGCCTGACTTCGCGGCGTCCGTGGATGCAGCGAAGCCGAACCGTAGCTGGGATCCGGGGCGGATCTGGTTCTCGCTCACCGGAGGCGGCAAGTTCGACCTGGTGCTCCTGCCCGACGAGCAGACAACAAGGTCCGCGGTCACGAGCCTGGCCGTCGAGATCGAACGGCAGCCCAAGGACGCCAAGATCAGCTACTCGCAGGGAAAGGTCGTCACGACCCCGGGCCAACGGGGCCTCGACCTCGACGAGGACGCGACCATCAAGGCACTTCGCGCCGCCTACCTCAAGTCCACGCAGGCGGTGGGTCCGAGTTCACTCACTGACCCCGACATCACCGACCAGGAGGTCGCAACCTTCAAGGCACAGTGGGCAGAGCCTGCAGTCTCGGGGCCGATCTCGGTCAAGGTCGGTCAGCGCTCGTTGTCGATCTCTCCCCGGGTCATCGCCGCTGCGATCAAGTTGTCAACCGCGGATTCCAAGCCCAAGGGCGAGTTGGACGCCGACGTCCTGCTGAAAGCGCTGCAGCCACAGATCACCAACCTCGAGTTGGCCAAGGCCAAGGATGCCAGCTTCGTCTTCAGCAACGGCCGGCCGACCATCGTCGGCTCCTCCGAAGGGGTGGAACTTACCGCCGACGCACTGGGCAAGGCGGTCAACTCCGTTCTCCTCCAGAAGGCGAACCGCACCGCCACGGCCGAAGTGACCGGCAAGAAGCCCCGCGTCACGACCGCCGATGCGCAGAAGCTGGGCATCAGGCAGGTCATAGGCGAGTTCACCACCTACTTCCCAGGGGATTCGTACCGATTCACCAATCTCGGGCTCGCCGCCAGGGGAATCAACGGCAGCCTCCTCCTGCCGGGCGACACGTTCAGCCTCAACGGCAAGCTGGGCCAACGCACTCTCGAGAAGGGCTACGTAGAGGGGTCGGTGATCTCTGACGGCGGCACGTTGCGCCGGTCTGTCGGAGGCGGCATCAGCCAGAGCGCCACGACGACCTTCAACGCCATCTTCTTCGCAGGCCTGAAGGACGTAGAGCACCACCCGCACACCCTGTACTTCACCCGTTACCCCGCGGGCCGCGAGGCGACTGTGTCGTGGCCGAACCTCGATCTGAGGTTCCAGAACGACACCCGGTACGGCGTCCTGATGCAGGCCTTCACGAGCCGCCTCGGCGACGGCAGCGGATCTATCACCGTGCGGGTGTGGTCCACCAAGACGTACGACGAGATCAAGAGTTCGGCTTTGCGTCGCAGCAACTACAACTACGGCACGACGCGCTACGACACCTCCAGCAACTGCGTCGGCCAGGGCGCCACCCCGGGGTTCGACGTCAACTACGAACGGTTGTTCTACAACAACGGCCAGTTGGTGAGGACCGAGCGGTTCTTCTGGCAGTATGACGCCGGCGATCGGGTCGTGTGTGGTCCGAAACCCACATCCAAACCGAGCTGACCTCGGCCGAGGGAGCTTGGCAGAAGGGCTACAGTGATCCCGTCCGACTTTGAAGGAGCAACCAGATGATCTGGATCATTGGCGAGGCCTGCGTCGACGTGAAGGATCTCGCGTGCGTCGACGAATGTCCCGTTGACTGCATCTACGAGGGCAACCGCATGTTGTACATCCAGCCCGACGAATGCGTCGGCTGCGGAGCGTGCGAACCTGCCTGCCCCGTTGAGGCGATCTACTTCGAGGACGACGTGCCCGCCGATCAGGAGCACTACACCCAGATCAACGCGGAGTTCTTCAACGAACTCGGCGCTCCCGGCGGAGCCGCCAAGCTCGGGAAGATCGATTACGACCACCCCTACGTGGCTGCTCTGCCGCCGCAAGGCGAATGAGTCAGGCCGCCCGCCTGCCCGACTTTCCGTGGGACTCGATTGCGGGTGAGAAGGCGCTCGCCGAGCGCCACCCCGACGGCATCGTGAACCTGTCCGTCGGGACCCCGGTCGACCCGACCCCCGACATCGTCCAGGACGCGTTGCGTGCGGCCGCCGACAGCCCCGGATATCCAACCGTCTGGGGGACTCCTGCGGTCAGGCAGGCAATCGTCGGGTACTTGCAACGTCGCTGGCGGGCGGGCGATTTGCCGGATGAGGGCGTGCTGCCTGTTATCGGCACCAAGGAGATCGTCGGCTGGCTGCCCACACTGTTGGACCTGGGCGCAGGTGACACGGTGGTGATCCCGACCACGGCGTACCCCACCTATCGCGTCGGTGCGATGTTCGCAGGCGCATCCGTGGTGACTGCCGACAACCCCGCCGACCTGGGAGACTTGCGTCCCCGGCTGATCTGGATCAACTCACCCGCCAACCCCCACGGCGCCACTTTGAGCCTCGCGGCTACCCGCGCCTGGGTCGACTATGCCCGTGCCCGGGGCGCGATGCTGGCGGCCGACGAGTGCTACGGAGAGTTCGGATGGGAGGCCGAGCCCGTCTCGGTGCTGGCTACCGACGTTTGCGGTGGGGACGTGTCCGGGCTGCTGGCGGTGCACTCGCTGTCGAAGCGGTCGAACATGGCGGGTTACCGGTCCGGGTTCGTCGCCGGAGACTCCGAGGTCGTCGGCCGCCTCATCGGGCTGCGCAAACACCTCGGCATGATGGTGCCGACCCCCGTCCAGGCAGCCATGGTGGCCGGTCTCGGCGATCATGACCACGTCGTCGAGCAGCGAGAGCGGTATCTCCGGCGGCGGCGGGTGCTACTGAGCACGCTGACCGCGGCCGGTTTCCGGGTGGACGACAGTGAGGGCTCGCTCTACCTGTGGGCGACACGCGACGAGGATTGCCGCGCAACGCTCGCCTCCCTTGCTCGGCTGGGCATTCTTGTGGCTCCGGGGGACTTCTACGACGACCCGACCCATGTCCGGATCGCGCTCACCGCGAGCGACGAGCGGATTTCCGCCGCGGCCGCCCGCCTCACCGCCGCCGTCACGCGTCCAGTGTGAGGGTTACCGTGCCCGCCGGTGAGGGTTGCCCGGCGTCCCAGGTGCCCAGCTTGGCTTCTTGCCGCGTCCACGACCGCCCGTCCGTGGTGACCGACGAGATGGCGTAGCGGGCGTAGTTCGCCACCAGTGAGTGAGCCACTGCCCATGACCGTTTCGTGTCGGGTGTGGTGATCACGACGCGGGTGCCCGACACTTCGACTCCGACGCCGGGCCCGAAGGTCGCCGAGACGAACGCCGACAATGCGTAGGCATCGCCGACCTTCACGTCACGGTGCAGGCACGAGAAAGCCTCCTTGGACTGCCCGACCAATGCGCTGGCGATCGTGCGCGCGTTCGCCTCATGCTGCGCGTACGCGTCGGGGTAGGCGCTGCGCTGCACCGCCTGAGCCGCCTTCGTCACCTCCATTTGCTGCCACCCCTTGACCTTGACGAGCGCGTCGTAGAAGGCGTTGGTGGAGAAGTAGGGGTCCATGATCTGCTCGGGCGTACCCCACCCCTGTGACGGCCGCTGTTGGAACAGGCCGAGGGAATCGCGATCGCCGTAGTCGATGTTGACGATCTTCGACTCCTGGTAGGCCGTGGCGATCGCGACCGTGGCGGCCTTGTCGGGGAGTCCGCGCTGCACCGACACGCCCACGATGATCGAGGCGTAGTGCGCCTGCGTCGGGGTGAGGGTCGTCCGCCGCTCGCTCGTGGTCGCGACGCACCGGTCGTTCTCGGCCGTCAATGATCCGATGCTCGAGGTGAACATGACAACCAGATAGGCGGCCCCCACCACAAGGGCGAGGGCGACGGCCACGATCAGGATGTTCCGGACAACCTTCGTCCCGTGCATGTCAGTTGGAGTGCAGCGCGGTGTTCAGTGTCACGGTCTGCCCCTCGCGGCCGCGAGCCTCGACCGCCCCCGTAACCGAGTTGCGGATGAAAAGCAGTTGTGACTGGCCACTCAAATCACGGGCCTTCACCACCGACCCGTCGGGCAGGAGCACCTTGGTACCACCCGTGACGTACAACCCCGCTTCGACCACGCAATCGTCCCCCAAGGAGATGCCGATTCCCGACTCGGCTCCCAGAAGGCACCGTTCGCCGACGGAGATCATCTCCGTTCCGCCGCCCGAGAGCGTGCCCATGATGGAGGCGCCGCCGCCGACGTCGGACCCGTCGCCCACGATCACGCCGGCGGAGATGCGTCCTTCGACCATCGAAGTGCCGAGCGTGCCCGCGTTGAAGTTGACGAAGCCCTCGTGCATGACAGTCGTGCCGGAAGCAAGATGGGCACCGAGTCGTACGCGGTCGGCATCGGCGATGCGCACACCGCTCGGCACCACGTAGTCGACCATGCGGGGGAACTTGTCCACACCGAACACGGTGAGGTGACCTTGTGCCCGCAGTGCAAGGGAGACCTCACCGAAGTCCGAGACGGCGCAAGGGCCGGCGGAGGTCCAGACCACGTTCTGCAGCACGCCGAAGATGCCGTCGAGATTGAGCCCGCGCGGCGGGACAAGACGATGGGAGAGGAGATGCAACCGCAGGTAGGCATCCGGCACGGAGGCAGGCGCGGCCGTCAGGTCGATCTCGACCAGTTCGGTCGCGGTGTGTACTCGGCGGCGGGCGTCGCTCCGGACGGCCTCATCGAGATGGTCGGGCTTGGGGCCGGTATCGACGCCGAGCCCCGGGGCGGGGAAGAAGGCATCGAGCACCTGCCCCGAGTCGTGCACGGTCACGAGCCCCCAGCCCCACGCCCGGGCCTGGATGTCTGCAGTCATGGGTTCAACCCTACCGGTGGTTCCGGAAGCGGGTTCTGGGGTGCGCTCGTGGCGGCTGGCGTGACGCGTAGTCCCGTGATGGCAGAAACTGGCGGCGAAAGGGCTCGGATCTGACGTTTCCGGCACAGTCCGTCACATGCGGGTCAGCAGCGACACCGGCGCCGACGTAGTTAGTGTGGTGCCCATGGCATTGGACCTAGATCGCGACCTCGTCGGGCTCCTGCAACAGATCACCGACATCCCCTCCGTCAGCGGCTCCGAGGAGGAGTTGGCGAGCGAGGTGGAATCGACTTTGCGCACGTTCCCCCACCTGGACGTCGTGAGGTACGGCAACGCGGTCATCGCCCGCACGGAGTTGGGGCGGGACGAACGGGTCGCGATCGCAGGCCACATCGATACGGTGCCGATCGCCAACAACCTGCCGTCGTGGGTCGAGACCGTGGACGGGGAGGAGCGCGTCTACGGTCGGGGTACCTGCGACCAGAAGGGCGGGATCGCCGTGCAGTTGGCCGTGGCGGCGGCATTGAGCGCGCCGAATCGCGACGTGACTTGGATCTTCTACGACAACGAGGAGGTCGATCATCACATCAACGGGCTCGGGGTGTTGGCGCGCGCGCATCCCGAGTTGTTCGACGCCTCGTTCGCCGTGCTGACCGAGCCTTCCGGGGCCGTTGTCGAGGGTGGATGCCAGGGCACCTTGCGCGCTCGCATCACCACCCGCGGCCTCGCCGCTCACTCGGCCCGGCCCTGGATGGGCAGCAACGCGATCCACCTGATGGCAGACGTCCTCGATCGGCTCAAGGCGTACGAGTCCCACCAACCCGAAGTCGAGGGATTGCGTTACCGAGAGGCCCTCAGCGCGGTTCGCATCGGGGGCGGAATCGCCGGCAACGTCATCCCCGACGCGTGCTGGATTGAGGTCAACTTCCGCTACGCCCCCGACAGGACCCAGGACGAGGCCGAACTGTTCGTCCGTGACTACTTCATGGGTCAAGAGATCGAACTCCTCGACAACGCCGTCGGCGCCCGGCCCGGCCTGGACAAGGCCGTGGCCGCCGATTTCGTCGCAGCCGTGGGCGGGGAAGCCCGCCCCAAGTTCGGGTGGACGGATGTGGCCCGCTTCTCGAGCATGGGGATCCCTGCAGTGAACTTCGGCCCCGGCGAGCCCATCAAGGCGCACGCCGATGACGAGTTCTGCCCGTCGGCACAGTTGCAGACGTGCTACGACGGGATCGTCCGCTGGTTGAGCCACCCGCTCAGCTGAGCGTGCGCGCTGGTCAGATGACCGGATCGGGCGAATTCTGGCCGCCATCGGTGGGGAGTCCCGGCGGCGGCGAGCCGAACTTGTCCCGGTACCACCGGGCATAGGCAGCGACGGCAGTAGGCAGGGTCGCGAAGATCCGATCCTCCCCGACGCTCTGCACGAAGCCTGCCGCGGCGAGTTGGTCGCGCACCTCCTGTTTCACCCGGGCGAGAGCGAACTCGATGTGACGCGCTGTCAGGGAATCGCGCAGATTGCGAAGCGTGTCCACTGCCGTCAGGTCCACTTCGACATTCGCTTCGGCGTTCAGGACGAACCAGTGCACATCGTCCGCCTGGTCGACAGCGGCGGTCGCGCGCGTCAAGAAGTCCTCCGCGTTGGCGAAGAACAGCGGTGAGTCGTACCGATACACGACCAACCCGGGCACCTGAGTTGCCGCGGGGTAGTCATCCACGTCATGCATTCCTGGGACGCCTGGCACATACCCGAGTACGCCGTCGTGAGGACGGCTGATGCGCCGGATCAGGTCGAGCAGCGAGAGACCGATCGCCAACCCGATCCCCGCCAGCACACCCAGGACGACCACGGCAACCGCCGTCAGCAGGCTGAGCACGAGTTCGCTGCGGCGGAAAGCCGCAATCCTGCGGAACTCCGCGATGTCGATGAGGCGCAGCGCCGCGAAGATCACAAGCGCTCCGAGCGCTGCCGTCGGGATCAGGGCCAGCACCGCTCCGGCGAACAGCAGCGTGAGGACGACGCAGAAGGCTGCCACCAGCGAGTGCAGTTGTGTACGGGACCCGGCCGCATCGCCGATCACGGTTCGGCTGCCCGACGAAGACACGGGGAATCCCTGCCCGAACCCGGCTGCGATGTTGGCCGCCCCGAGGGCGAGCAACTCCTGATTGGCGTCGATACGTTCGCCGTGCTTGCTGGCGAATGCCCTCGCGGTAAGCACGTTGTCGGAATAGCCAACGACGGCGATCCCGATCGCGAATGGCAGGAGTCCCAGCAGGTCGACGTCGAAAGTCGGGACGCGTGGGGCCGGGATGCCGGCCGGCACTGCGCCGATCGTCGCGATGCCGTACCGGCCGAGGCCGAACACCGCGACGGCGCCCGCCGCCAGCAGCAACAGCAGCAGGGCGCCGGGCCATCCTGGCCGGAAATGGTTCACGATGAGCAGCAGGACGAGCACCGTTGCGGCCAGCAGCACGGTCGGGACGTGGGCCTGTGCGACTTGCGTGATCAGTGACCACAGCTGGGGGATCGGGTCGTCCCCGGCGATCTTGAGCCCGGTCACCTTGCCGAATTGGCTCGTGATCATAAGGATCGCGATCCCGAGCAGATAGCCGATCAGTACCGGCCGGGACAGCAAGTTGGCGAGGAACCCCAGTTTGAACAGGAAGCCGACGATGCAGATCACGCCCACCGCCATCGCCATGAGGGCCGCCACGTCGGCCCATCTCTGGGTTCCGGCTACCGGGACGAGGGCGCCGACACCCACCGCCGTCATGAGGGCCGTCGTGGACTCCGGCCCCACCGACAGTTGGCGTGACGAACCCAGGAGCGCATAAGCGATCAGTGCCGGGATGATCGTCCACAGCCCCACCACGACTGGGAGCTTTGCGATGGCCCCGTACGCCATGACCTGCGGAATCAGGTAGGCGGCGACGGTGAGGCCCGCCAGCAGGTCGCCCCGCAACCACTTCTTCTCGTAGGCGCGCAGCACCGCCAGACCCGGAACCAGCTTGCGCAGCATGGCGGCACGCTACTCCCGTGAGCGCGGCGACACCGGAAACCGGCCGGGATCGATGAAGAGAACAGGCGGGCGCGGGGCCGGCAGCGACATGGTTCGCAACCCCACTGAAGGCGCTCCCGTGCGCGGGCGAGGTGCCCAGGCTTTCCGGACGTGGGAGAATGTGGCTATGCAGTGGGCACTCGCGATTCTCGCCGTGGCGATCCTTGGGGTTGCCGCGATCGCCGCCACGGGACGTTTGGGTTTCATGCCGCCAGTGGTCGACGACACCCCGGCCCCTTACATTCCCCTCGGCGAGATCGACGCAAACGCACTGCGTCAGGCGAGATTCACGGTCGAGACGCGCGGGTATTCCATGCGGCAAGTGGACGCTTTGTTGGAGCAGTTGGCGAGGCAGTTTGAGGCGTCCCCGACCGCGCCGTCACTTGCGCCCCCTGAAGTGCGAGATAATGAAGAAGTTGCAGCAGAGACTGACAGGAGCATTTGATGGCAGCGATGAAGCCGCGCACGGGCGAGGGCCCCATGGAGGTCACGATCGAGGGGAGAGTCATTGTGATGCGGATCCCTGCCGAGGGGGGCGGTCGGCTGGTGGTCGAGTTGAACGCGGCCGAGGCCGCAGAACTGAAGGCTGCCCTCGAAGGCGTAGCCAACTAGCGCGATTACGGCATGCGAAAGGGGTCTGGGTGTCAGCCCAGACCCCTTCGGTTTGTCGACTACTTCGAGTTGTGGACCCGGATCGCCTCTTCGTAAACCTCGACGGTCTCCTGCGCGATCTTCTCCCACGAGAACTCGTCGATGCACCGCTGACGGCCCGCGAGACCGAACTGCTTGGCTTTCGCGGGGTCACGCGTGAGCGAGTTCACCTTGTCGGCGAAATCGGACTCGAAACCGGCCACGAACTGCGGATCATCAGCCTGCTTCGCGTCGTAGGCAACCAGCAGGCCGGTCTCGCCGTCGACCACCACATCGGGGATGCCGCCGACGCGCGAGGCCACGACCGCGGTCTCGCAGGACATCGCCTCGAGGTTCACGATGCCGAGCGGCTCGTAGATCGACGGGCAGGCGAACACCGTGGCGTGGGTGAGCACCTGGGCGACGTCCTTGCGGGGGAGCATCTCCTGCACCCACTTGACCCCGCCCCGGCCCTTGCTGAGCTTGGCGAACGCCTCATCGAACTCCGCCGCGATTTCCGGTGTGTCGGGAGCGCCCGCCAGCAGCAACAACTGGGTGTCCGGATCGAACTGCTCGGCGGCACGCACCAGGTGCACAAGGCCCTTCTGCCGTGTGATGCGCCCGACGAACACGACCAGCGGCTTGTCGCGGTCGACGCCAAGGTCGTCGACGACGTTGGTGTTGTGATCAGGCGCGAACTCGTCCGGGTCGATCCCGTTGCGTACCACGTGCACCTTATCCGGGTCGAGATCGGTGTAGGAGTCGAGGACGTCGCGTCGCATTCCCGTGGAAACCGAAATGACCGCAGCGGCGTCGAGGAAAGCGGTCTTCTCGGCCCATGACGAGATGCGGTAGCCGCCGGCTAGTTGCTCGGCCTTCCACGGCCTGTGCGGCTCAAGGGAGTGCGAGGTCACCACATGGGGGATGTCCTGGAACTTCGAAGCCAGCAGGCCGGCGAAGTTGGCGTACCAGGTGTGAGAGTGGACGACGTCCACCTCGGGCACGGCGTGTGCCATGGCGACGTCGGTGCCGAGGATTCGCAGCGCCGCGTTGGCGCCCTCAGGGTAGTTCTCCGAGTGAGCCGTGGCGCCTTCGCGCGGCTCGCCCATGCACTGGACGTCGACGCTGGCGGTGAACTTGCGCAGTTGCGGTACCAGTTGTCCGACATGGACACCGGCGCCTCCGTAGATGTGGGGAGGGTACTCGCGAGTCAGGATGGATACACGTAGGGACATGGCCTGATCGTGTCATATCCCCGTGACACCGACAACGAATCCGATCATTCAGCGAAGTTCGCGGCACCCAGATGACAAGGTGGCGAAAAGTTGCCGGTTTCCTTGCCGCGAATCCGTAGACGCCCTAGGTTCGTAGCTATGAGTAATCGACCGAATGTCCTCTCGATCGTGCTCGCCGGTGGCGAGGGTAAGCGCTTGATGCCGCTCACGGCAGACCGGGCCAAGCCCGCAGTTCCTTTCGGAGGAACTTACCGACTGATCGATTTCGTGCTTTCCAATCTGGCCAACTCCGACCTGACGAAGATCTGTGTGCTGACCCAGTACAAGTCGCACTCGCTCGACCGGCACATCTCGGTCACGTGGAGGATGTCCAGCATGCTCGGCAGCTACGTGACCTCAGTCCCGGCGCAGCAGCGCACGGGCAAGCAGTGGTTCATGGGCAGCGCCGACGCCATCTACCAGTCGATGAACCTGATCAACGACGAAGACCCCGACTACGTCGTCGTCTTCGGTGCCGACAACATCTATCGGATGGATGTCGAGGCCATGGTCAACGCACATATCGAGTCCGGGCTCAGCGCGACCATCGCCGGCATCCGCGTTCCCCGCAAGGAGGCGTCGGCCTTCGGCATCATCGATGCGGGTGCGGATGCCAAGATCAACCAGTTCCTGGAAAAGCCTGAGGATCCGCCCGCCTTGCCCGACAGCCCCGACGAGTCTTTCGCCTCGATGGGCAACTACGTGTTCACGCGGGACGCTTTCGTCAAGTGCCTCGTCGAGGACGCGGCAGATGAGAATTCCAAGCACGACATGGGCGGAAACATCGTCCCCTACTTCGTGGAACGCGGCGACGCTCAGGTGTACGACTTCACACTGAACGACGTGCCCGGCTCCACCGAGAAGGATCGCAACTACTGGCGTGACGTGGGCACCATCGATGCCTACCATGAGGCCCACATGGACCTTGTCTCAGTCGTTCCTGAGTTCAACCTCTACAACCCGAAGTGGCCGATCTGGACGTCGCAGGCCCAGCTCCCCGGCGCCAAGTTCGTGCTCCGCGGCACCGCCGAGGATTCGATCGTGGGTGCCGGCACGATTATCTCCGGTGGCGACGTCGACCGCTCGGTGGTATCTCCCAACGTCCGCATCGACAAGTGGGCAAAGGTGGACGAATCGGTGGTCTTCTCCGGCGTCAAGATCGGGCGCAACGCCGTTGTCAGGCGGGCCATTCTCGACAAGTTCGTCGTCGTCCCCGACGGTGCGGAGGTCGGCGTCGACCACGAGGCGGACAGGGCTCGCGGGCTCTACGTGTCCGACGGAGGCATCACGGTCGTCCCCAAGGGCGTGCGCCTGTAGGAGCTAGATCTGGTGCTCGTAGTTTCGGGGGCCCACCGCTCGGCGCGGTGGGCCCCCGAAGCACTTGCCGGGTTAGGACTTGACTGCGGCGAGCAGGCCGGAGCCCAGCGGCACCAGCAATGGCCGGAATTCCTCGGTCTCGACGATGGCGGCGAGCGCCTCTCGAATGATGATGGTCTCGTCGTCCTCGTTGCCGGCATCGGCCACGGCATCACCCGCGAACGCCTTGTTGAGAACGAGGATTCCCCCGTGCCGCAGCAGGCGCATGGCTTGGGCGACGTACTCGACGTACTCGATGACGTCCCCGTCGATGAAGACGAGATCGTAGGCGCCGTCAGACAGTCGCGGGAGAACGGTCAAAGCAGCGCCGGAGATAAGGCGGAATCGCTGGGAGGGGATACCGGCCAGCGTGAACGCTTTGCGGGCGGCGGATTGATGCTCGGACTCGATGTCGATGCTTGTCAGGATGCCCGTGGGCGCCATGCCCTGGAACAGTGCCAGACCGGACGTTCCCGCACCCGTGCCGATGTCGACGACAGCCGTGGCGTTCAGCGCCGCGGCGAGGAAGGACAGTGCGGCGGCCGTGCCGGGGCTCACCGTGTCGATTCCCAGGGCCGCGGCAGCCTCGCGGGTGCTCGCCGCTGCCGGATGCTCGGGGGCGAAGTTCTCGGCGAACGCCTGCGAGGCGGCGCGTGCGGCGAGTTGGGCTGTGGACTGTTTGACGGTGGCGCTCACAACCGAAGCGTACCCAACGCGGCGTCCGCTGGGCACACCGTCTGCTCCGCGTAGCCGCACGTGCCTCCGGCGGACACAACCCCCTGACGCCTTAGACTGACCACCATGACCGCGACTACCACCCCGCCTTTCGGCCGACTGATCACCGCGATGGTGACTCCGTTCCACGCAGATGGCTCACTCGATCTCCAGGCTGCCCGGCGGTTGGCCGCCTACCTGGTGGATGAGCAGCGCAACGACGCGGTGGTGGTCTCGGGAACCACCGGTGAGGCGCCCACCACGACCGACGAGGAGAAGGACGTACTGCTGCGAACGGTCGTGGCCGAGATCGGCGATCGCGCCCAGGTCCTGGCGGGAGTGGGCACGTTCGACACCCAGCACACCCTGAAATTGGCGCGACAGGCCGCGACGGCCGGCGCCGACGGCTTGTTGTTGGTCACGCCCTACTACTCGCGGCCGCCACAGGACGCCGTCGCGTCCCACTTCCTGCAGGTGGCCGACGCGACCGATCTTCCGATCCTCCTGTACGACATCCCTCACCGCTCCGGGATCCCTATCGAGACGAACACCCTCCTGCAGGTCGCAGCGCACCCCAACATCGTCGGCGTCAAGGACGCAAAGGGCCAACCGGCAGTGTCCGCACAGGTCATGGCCGCGACCGACCTCGCCTACTACGCGGGTGATGACGCGATGCTGTTGCCGCTGATGGCGGTCGGCGGGGTCGGTGTCGTCGGCACTTCGACGCACTTCACCGGTGCGGCCACGGCCGACATCATCGCCACCTACCTGGCCGGCGATTGGCAAGGGGCGCTGGCGAAGTACCGCGCGGTTCTGGGCGTATACACAGGGGTCTTCGCGACACAGGGCTGCATGCTGGTGAAGGCGGGGCTGGCCGCACGCGGATTCGGCCCAGCCGTGCTGCGGGCACCACTGCTGGCGCCGACCGAAGCCGAGTCGGCCGCCTTCGTCGCGATTCTGGACGCCGCCGGGCTGTGAGGTGTACAGGTCGACCGGCCTGGTAGCGGCTCTCACCTGAACACACGGCCAAAGGATCACAGCCTTCCCACAGGGGCGCGTGGCACACTGGTGCGGACAGGCTAGGGGGAATCATGGTGTGGAAGCGCGGGGAGTCCGTCAGGAACCCCACGTGGACGCCGCCCACCTGGGAAGAACTTGTCGCCGCCCATTCGGGCCGCGTCCTTCGGCTCGCCTACCGGCTCACCGGAAATCAGCACGATGCCGAGGACCTCACTCAGGAAGTGTTCATCAAGGCGTTCCGTTCGATCCATCAGTTCCAGCCCGGAACGCTCGAAGGATGGCTGCACCGCATCACCACGAACCTGTTCCTGGACGGTGCCCGCAAGCAGTCCAAGGTCCGGGTCGACCACCTGGGGGAAGGCGCGGCGACGTCCGTGGCCGACCCTGTCGCCTCGCCCGATGCGATCGTCCATGACGCCGACATGGACTTCGACGTAGCCGCGGCGCTTGGGCGACTCAAGCCGCAGATCCGGGCGGCTGTGGTGCTGTGTGACATCGAGGGCCTCACTTATGAGGAGGTGGCGACCGTGCTCGACGTCAAGGTGGGCACGGTCCGCAGTCGCCTCCACCGCGGCCGCACACAACTTCGCAACGACCTGTCCCATCGCGCTCCTGGGGCCGGCCGCAGCCGGTACCTCGGCGTCGATGCGGTCGACGACGAGGTGGGCCTGCGGTGATCGGCGGCATCCGGTACGGGTGCCGTGAGTTGGCGCCGAAATACTCCCAGTTCGTGGACGGGACTCTGCGCGGATACCTGGTCGATGTGATCGAGCGACACCTTCTCACCTGCGACAGGTGCGTGGCCGAGGTACGGCAGTTGCGCGGCATCCGGGCGATGCTCCGAGACAGTGACTCCGCGCCCGAGGCGGGCACGCTCCAGTCCCGACTTGTGTCGATAGCGGGAGATCAGGCCACGGCTCCGCTCGCGCTGCGGCCCGGGTCCGGGGCCTTGCCCACGAAGGTCCGGTCGCTGAAGCGTGCCGCGACCGCCGCCATGGTGCTCACCGTTTCGGCCCTGCTCGCGTGGGCGGGAATGGGGCTCGTCGCCGCCCCTCGTCTCATCGCGGTCACCGACCTGGGTGCGCAGGCGCGTGCGGAGTTCACTGCCGCCATCAGTCGCCTCCCGCTGGAGAATCCTGCGGTCATCGCGGTACTGGCCGTGAAGCAGGGCGGGGTCGCGACCAACGTCGATGGTGTGCAGCAGATAGGTCCCGTGGAGCGGCGATCGCCCCTCGCCCATCCCTCCGCGCTGTTGACCCTTGCCGCGGCGAGTCGGGAACCTTCCCACGGTCTGCAGCGCGTGTTCCTGCGTGCGGGCGCGGGATTCGTGAGCGTGGACGTCGAGACCACCTGGGTGGCCACGGGGGCATTCGTCGTCGTGCGCGACCAAGAGTCCAAGGTAACGCTGCAGGGATTCCTGCCCCGAGGCGGCAACGCGGCCGATCCCGACTGGCAGGGCAGCGACTACGAACTTGCCGGGTGGGCGCAGGCGTCCACCGTCGCCGGCGTGCTGTGTGACGTCGTCGAGGCGTCCGTCGGCGGCCAGGTGGTTGCCCGGTGGCGCATCGACGCCCAGAGCGGGCTCGTGCTCTGGGAGGAGCGCTACGGCACTGACGGAGCCCTCACCCTCTCAGCCGGCTACACCTCGGTACTGCAGACGCCCACCGAGCCCGGCGGAGCGTCGGGGCTGGTCCTCAGCGACCGGCGTGGCACCGAGGTGACGGGCACGGCATCCTGCGACCGAGGGTGGACGTGCCCCCCGACCCTGCGCGGGTTGCCCCTGGTGTGGCTGGCGGTTGATCGTGTGGTCGACCCGACCCGCATGACCGCGGTTTACAGCGACGGCATGACGACGATCACCCTCCTGGCAGGCCGAGGTGCGATCGCCGATGCGCCCGCCGGATTCCAGCGCGGCGATGGGTGCTTCGAGGCGGACGGCATGCCGGCGCTGGTGGTGTGGCAATCGGGCGAGTCCACGCTCAGCCTCAGCACCAACGGCGGCCTCGCGCTGGCTCGGGCGGCCGCCGCGGAACTGCCGCGCGAGGCGGTCCACGGCAGCGATCTTCTCGGCCGGATCATTGCCGGATGGGCGCATCTGACCGGTGTTCGGTAGCCTTCCACCGTGGGCTGGGCGGAGATCGCGTTTCTTGTGGTCCTCGGGGTGATCATTTTCGGACCCGAGAAGCTTCCGGACGTCGCCCGCAAGGCCGCCCGGGTGCTGCAGTACCTGCGCGGCGTTGCCAACAATGCCCGCACGCAGTTGAACGAGGAGTTGGGGCCCGAATTCGCGAACCTCGATCTGCGCGACCTGAACCCGAAGACGTTCGTCCGCAAACACCTGCTCGAGGAAGGGGAGGTCATCATCCGCGAGGTGACCAGCGCGAAGGCGACCTTGAGCGAAATCCCCAACGCGATCACCGCACCCGCCCCCCAACCCGTGACGGTGCCGGATGGTCCGACGCCGTTTGACCCGGAAGCCACCTGAGGTTCGGACGGCTGCACACGCGACGGGCGGGGGGCACGGTAACCTCCAATCGTGACAGCGATCGGGACAGCCGTCTTCATCTCTCGCATCGTCGGGCTCCCGGTGCTCGACGGGGCGGGTGACCGCGTGGGCACGGTCCGCGACGTCGTGATTCAGACCCGGTCCGGCAGCAGGCCTCCGCGGGCGAAGGGACTCGTCGTCGAACTGTTCGCGCGCAGGCGCATCTTCATTCCGATGCAGCGGATCCACAACATCGATGCGCAGCAGGTGCGGATCTCGGGCGTCATCAACACCCTGCGGTTCCAGGTTCGGGAGCAGGAGACGCTGGTGATCCAGGATCTCTTCGACCGGACCATCGTGCCCCGCGGCTCGGACAAGTCGGCAACGATCTTCGACGTCTCCATGCAGTTGGTGCGCAACCGGGAGTGGGAACTGGCCGAGGTCGCGCTCCGCGAGGGCGGTCACCGGCCGTTTTCGCGCGCTCACGAGCGCATCGTCGAGTGGTCCCAGGTCCCGGATTTCGTCCTGTACAGCGAGCAGAGCGCCGATCACGTGGTGTCGCAACTGGTCGACATGAAGCCTGCCGACGTCGCCCGCGAACTGCACGCGATGGATCCGGCCCGCCGCGCGGAGGTCGCCAAGGCGATGGACGACACCCTGCTCGCGGAAGCGATGGAGGAATTGCCGGAGCGCGAGCAGGTGCTGCTGATCTCGTTCCTCGACACCGAGCGAGCCGCTGACGTCCTCGAGGAGATGGACCCGGACGACGCAGCCGACCTGATCGCCGAGTTGGCCCCCGACGTTGCCGAACAGCTGCTCAACCGGATGGAGCCCGACGAGGCCAGGGACGTCCGGCGGCTGCTGACCTACGCTCAGGCCACGGCGGGCGGTCTCATGACCCCCGAACCGGTCATCCTGGCCCCCGACGCGACCGTGGCAGAGGCGCTGGCTGTGCTCCGACTGGAGGATCTGCCGCCCGCTTTGGCTTCCATGGCGTTCATCGCGCGCCCGCCGCTCGACGCACCCACAGGCCGGTTCGTGGGCGGTGTCCACATCCAGCGGCTGTTGCGGGAGCCTCCGTCCGAGCTTGCGGCCCGGTTCGTGGACGACCGGGTGCAACCCCTCGCGCCGGACGCGGATATCGCGTTCGTGAGCCGCTATTTCGCCACCTACGACCTCGTCTGCGCCCCGGTGGTGGACGCCGATCAGAGGCTCGTGGGCGCGGTCACCGTGGACGACGTGCTCGACCATCTTTTGCCGGACGACTGGCGCGGCATCGAGATGGGTGCCGCCCGGGAGGAACTGAGCGGTGACTAGGCCTCAGGGCAAGCTGAACACCCCCGGACGCCGCCGGGGGTGGGCGCCCCGCATCAGGATGGACTCCGACGCATTCGGCAAGTTCGCGGAGTCCTTCGCCAGGTACATGGGCACAGCCCAGTTCCTGATGTGGATGACGGTGTTCGTGATCTTGTGGGTGCTGTCCAACGTGTTCCTCGTCGCCTTGCGCTGGGACCCGTACCCGTTCATCCTGTTGAACCTGTTCTTTTCGACTCAGGCGTCGTACGCGGCGCCGCTGATCCTGCTGGCGCAGAACCGCCAGGAGGCCCGGGAGCGGATCAGTCTCGACAACGACAGGGAAATGGCTGCTCAATCCCGGGCGGACATGGACTTCCTGGCCCGCGAGATCGCATCGCTGCGCATGCGGCTGAACGACCTCGCCACCCGCGACTTCGTCAGGTCGGAGTTGCGTGACTTGCTCGAGGAATTACGTGAGCAGGATGTTGGCGAAAAAGGCGAACGCTGACGTGAGGCCGTGTTTTTCACGGTAGATTGTGAGCATGTCCGCACACCCACTGCTGCCCGCCGTCCAGGCCGCCCTGGCGACCGTCAACGATCCCGAAATCCATCGTCCGATAACCGAACTCGGGATGGTGGAATCGGTCGAGATCGATGATTCCTCCCACGTCTTCGTGCGGGTGCTGCTCACGATCGCCGGGTGTCCGATGTCGAGTTCGATCCGCCAGTTGGTGACCGACGCAGTGGCCGCCGTCGACGGTGTGTCCGGCGTATCGGTGGCTCTGGGCGTCATGACACCCGAGCAGCGCCAAGAAATGCAGACCATGCTGCGTGGGGGCAAGCCTGCTGCCGAGATCGTCTTCAACCAGCCGGGGAACAGGACTCAGGTGATTCTCGTTGCGTCCGGCAAGGGCGGTGTCGGCAAGTCGTCCGTCACCACCAATCTCGCCGCCGCGCTCGTGGGGCGTGGGCACCGCGTCGGTCTGCTCGACGCCGATATCTACGGACATTCGATTCCCGCCATGCTGGGGCTCGAGGACGCGGTCCCGACCGCGGTCGATCAGATGATCCTGCCCGTCAGCCAGGACGGGCTGCAGGTGATCTCGATCGGCATGCTCAAGCAGAGCCGCGACCAGGTGATCGCGTTGCGCGGCCCGATTCTGCACAAGACGCTGGAACAGTTGCTGTCCGACGTGTACTGGGGCGACATCGATTTCCTGCTGCTCGACCTGCCCCCGGGCACCGGTGACATCGCCATCTCCCTCGGGCAGTTGCTGCCCGGCGCCGAGGCGCTCATCGTGACCACGCCGCAGCACGCTGCCGCCGAGGTCGCAGAACGGGCCGGGACGATGGCGTCGATGGTCAATCAGCGGGTCATCGGCGTCGTGGAGAACATGGCCTTCCTCGAGACCCAGTGCCCGCACTGCGACAAGACACACAAGGTTGATGTCTTCGGATCCGGCGGCGGCGCGGTCGTCGCGGCGGCGCTGACAAGGCGCTTGGGGTACGAAGTGCCGCTTCTCGCGCAGATCCCGCTGGATCCCGGATTGCGAGCGGCGGCCGACGTCGGTCTGCCGATCGTGACCGCCGATGGTAACCGGCCGGCATCGTCCGCCCTCGAATCGGTGGCGCAGTTCCTCTCGGATCGCAGCAGGAATCTCGTCGGCAAAGCCCTGGGCATCACGCCCGTTGCGCGGTAGGTAGTGCCGCGGATTCACGTCGTCTACCCCGATCCGCTGGCTCCGTTCGGACGTTTCGCCGAGTGGCTGCCTGCTGCCGGGGCAGAGGTGGTGACCCACCACATCCACGCCGGGGAGCACCTCCCACCCGTCGACGTGCCCGGAGTGGTGATTCTGGGCGGACGCCAGAACGTGTACTCCGATGAGGAGTTCGCGTTCATGCCCGACTTGCGCCGTCATGTCGCAGCCCTGGTCGCCGCGCAGACTCCGGTGCTGGGCGTGTGCCTCGGCTCGCAGCTGATCGGCACTGTGGGCGGAGAGGTGACCGTCGCGGCGCCGGCGGGGCCCGAGTTCGGATACGCGCTCGTCAAGGCCACCCCCGCCGGCCTGCTTGACCCGGTGATGGGGCCGGTGTTCGCGGCCGTCGGTGGCACGTCCATGTGGCAGCCCGAATGGCACAGTGACGCCGTCACCGCCCTGCCGCCGGAAGCGGTCCTCCTGGCGACCTCCGACAAGTACGTCCAGGCGTTCCGCGTCGGGGCGGCGCTGGGAGTGCAGTTCCACCCCGAGGTGACCCCCGAGGACATCCAGAAGTGGGTGGTGCTCACGGGGCACGGCGACGCGGCCGCGTTGGCGGCCAAATCCGCCGAGGTCGATGCCGCCGTCGATGCTGCCTGCCGCGAACTCTGCCGGGCGTGGGTCGCCACCATCGCCGACTGACGGCCCACCCACGCAGCGCTCGTGCTGGCTAGGCTGCGGGCATGAGCAGTTTTCGTGCCCGCCGCACAGTCCTCGCCGTTCCCGGCTCGTCGGACCGGTTCATCACCAAGGCCCGCGGACTCAAGGTCGACGCGCTGTTTCTCGATCTCGAGGACGCCGTCGCACCGGCCGTGAAGGAGGAATCCCGGGGACGGATCGTCGCGGCACTGCTCGCGGGCACGTTCGCTGCACCCACGGTCACGGTCAGGGTCAACGATTGGACGACGAAGTGGACTTACGGCGACGTGATCGACGTCGTCTCGGGGGCGGGCGCGCACATCGCCGCGCTGGTGCTTCCGAAGGTCACGTGCCCAGAGCACATCGTCGCCCTGGATCTGCTGCTGACGCAGGTCGAGCGGACCGTCGGACTGCCGGTCGGCCGTATCGGAATCGAAGCCCAGATCGAGGACGCGCTCGGCGTCAAGCACGTTCAGGACATCGCTGCGGCGAGCCCGCGCCTGCAGAGCCTGGTGTTCGGGCCGGGGGACTTCATGGCCAGCGTCGGCATGGGGTCGCTCAACGTCGGGGCGCAGCCCGCCGGCTACCTCGGCGACGCCTTCCACCACGTGCTCATGGCCATCCTGCTGGCGGCCCGCGCCAACGGACTGCAGGCGATCGATGGGCCGTTCGTCGCGATCCGAGACCTGGACGGTTTCACCGCCGCCGCCCGCCGCGCAGCGGCCCTGGGCTACGACGGCAAATGGGTGTTGCACCCCGCTCAGGTGGATGCCGGCAACGAGGCGTTCACTCCCAGCGTCGCCGACGTGACGCGCGCTCGGCGAATCATGGAGGCCTACGCCGCCGCGATCGCTGTCGAAGGAGGGGCGGTCGGAGCGATTGTGGTCGACGACGAGATGGTGGACGAGGCCGGGGTGAAGGTCGCTGCTCGCACCCTGGCCAAGGGCGAGGCCGCCGGCATCGCCTAGACTCGAAGGGTCTAGCAGCGCCTCCTCGGAACGGAGAACACATGAGCGAGTTACCGGCCGAATCCGCCTTCGAACTGCAGTTTCCGCAGTCGGTGGGCGTGTTCGAAACCTATGCGTCCGCGCAGAAGGCGGTCGACTTCCTCGCCGACCAGAAATTCCCGGTAGAGAACCTCGCGATCGTCGGCACGGATCTGCGTCTCATGGAACGCGTCACCGGGCGCAAGACATGGGGGACCGTAGTCAGGACAGGCATCTTCAACGGCCTCTCCACCGGCCTGCTTGTGGGGGTGCTCTTCCTGTTCCTCTTCCCCGGCACCGGAGCCTGGACGCTGCTGCCGCTGGCGCTGCTCATCGGCATCGGGATCTCCGTGGGGTTCGCGGCGCTTGCCTACGCACTCAGCGGTGGCCGCCGCGACTTCGATTCGGTAGCCAAGACCGTAGCAACCAAGTACGAGGTGTTGTGCGAGCACAAGGTCGCGGTTCAGGCTCGCGAGGTGCTCGCCACTCTGCCCGGAGCCCGCAGCACCCTGTTCGAGTAGCCCGCCAGTCCACTCGACGCCTGGAAATGACTGTGCCGGTGCTCCTCACGGGGGCACCGGCACAGTCATTGGGGCGAAGTGACTCAGGCGTCGAGCATGTTGCCGGACAGGTACTCGGTGTATGCGGGCAGGTCGAGTTGGCCACTGCCGGACACGCCGATCAGGATCACCGGCGAGGTGCCTTCCTCGGTCGCACGATGCGCCTCGCGGACAGCACCAGCGATCGCATGGTTCGACTCGGACGCCGGCACGATGCCCTCCGCGTTGGCGAACAGGACTCCGGCGGCGAACGCCTCCCGCTGCTTGAGCGAGATCGCGCTGATCAGTCCCTGGTCGTAAGCGTGGCTGACGAGTGGCGCCATGCCATGGAATCGGAGCCCGCCTGCGTGTACGGGATCGGGGACGAAGTCCGCGCCGAGGGTGTACATCTTCAGCAGCGGTGTGAGGTTGGCGGTGTCGCCGAAGTCGTAGCGGTACTCGCCCTCGGTCAGCGACGGCGCTGCCTTCGGCTCGCAGGCGACGATCTTGGTCTGTGCCCGGCCTTCGAGGTTCTCCCTGATGAACGGGAACGACAGCCCCGCCAGGTTCGAACCGCCGCCGGCGCAGCCGTACACATAGTCGGCCTGGACGCCGAACATCTCCAGTTGCTTGAGCGCCTCCTGCCCGATGACAGTCTGGTGCAGCAACACGTGATTGAGCACGCTGCCCAGCGAGTAGTTGGCCTCGGGGTCACCGGCGGCGACCTCAATGGCTTCGCTGATGGCCATGCCCAGGCTGCCGGACGTGTCGGGGAACTGCTCCCGCATCGCGCGCCCGGAGTTCGTCTGATCGGACGGGCTGGCTACGACGGACGCCCCGAACGTCTCCATCAGCATGCGCCGGTACGGCTTACCCTCGAACGAGCCTCGCACCTGCCAGACATCGCACTTGAGCCCGAAGACCTGGCACGCGAAGGCCAGCGCAGAGCCCCACTGGCCGGCTCCGGTCTCGGTCGTGAGCCGCTTGATGCCTGCCTGCGCGTTGTAGTACGCCTGGGCGACCGCGCTGTTGGTCTTGTGGCTACCGACGGGGCTGGCGCCCTCGTACTTGTAGAAGATCCGAGCCGTGGTGCCGAGAGCCCGCTCGAGCCGGACGGCTCGCTTCAGCGGCGCCGGCCGCCACAGCCGGTAGATGTCGCGCACCGCCTGCGGAATCTCGATCCAGCGCTCGGCGCTTGCCTCTTGCAGGATCAGGCCCATCGGGAAAATGGCTTTGAGATCGTCCGGTACCAGGGGCTCCCTCGTCGCCGGGTGCAGGGGCGGCGGCGGCGGCACCGGCAGGTCGGGCACGATGTTGTACCAATGCGTTGGGATCTGGGACTCGTCCAGAACAGCGGTGGTCGTTTCAGTCACGTGCGCAGGATACCGGCCGTGCAACAGGCGGAGCATGGCAGGTCGCCAGATGGGAGACGCGACCGCAGGGCAATCCCGCGGCCGGGTGCGCGCGACGGCTAGGCTTCGGGAACAACCGGAGGTGGACCATGTTCAAGACATCCTGGTACGACCGCGACCTCGCCGCCATTGCCGGCGTACAGCGGCTGCGGTTCTTCCCCGAGGTGATCGTCCGCGGTGAGGGTACCCGGGTCTTTGCTCCTGACGGCCGCAGCTATCTCGACTTGTCGGCGTCCTGGGGGGCAGTGGGGCTGGGGCACGGGCACCCCGCGATCGTGGACGCCGTGACGCGCGCCATCGCAGCGCCCGCCGGGGCCAGCATCTTGTCGGCCACGCATCCGGACGCCATCATGCTCGCCGAGGAACTGCTGGCCATCACCCCCGGTGGGTCCGACCGGCGGGTGTATTTGGGACTGGCGGGGAGCGATGCCAACTCGACGATCGTGTCTGCTGTCACCAGGCAGCCCGTCCGCAACCGGGTCGTCGGCTTCAAGGGCTCCTACCACGGCGGCTTCGGCACCGCGCAGGACGTCTCCGGCGTCTATCACCCCGCAGGGCCGCCCCACTCGAGAATCGCTCAGGTTCCCTATCCCGACCCGCGTGTGGACTCCGACGGCAGCGCCAGCCTGGAGGCCGTGGCCGCCGAAGTGGCTACCGGCACGGTGGGCGAGGTGATCATCGAACCGATAATGAGCGACGGTGGGCTGATCGTTCCTCCCGTCGGGTTTCTGGCTTCCCTCGCCGCGATCTGCGCCGAGCGCGGCGTGCTGTTGCACTGCGACGAGGTGAAGGTCGGCCTCGGGCGCACCGGCTTGCTCCACGCCTTCGAGGCGGACGGCATCGCCCCGGATGTGATCACGTTCGGCAAGTCGCTGGGCGGGGGAGTGCCGCTGTCGGCTGCGGTCGGCCCCGCGTGGCTGTTGGACGACCCGCCTGCGTCGGCGATGCTGACATTGGCCGGTAACCCGGTCGGAGTCGCTGCGGGCCGCGCGGTGCTGAACACGATCCGCGACGAGAACCTTCCGGCCCGCGCCGGGGCGCTTGGCCGCGTGCTGGAGGCGGGCCTGGCTGATCTGGTCGCGCGTCATGACCTGGCGGTGGCCGCCCGCGGACGGGGACTGGCGCAAGGGCTGCAGTTGGTGGACGGCAGCACGGCGGCGAAGGTCTGCTATCGCGCGTTCGCCCTCGGCGTGGTGATCTACCTCGTGGGCACCGAAGCGGAAGTCCTGGAGTTCACCCCGCCGCTGACGATCACCGAAGCCGAGATCGGCGAGGCTTTGGCGATCCTTGACCAGGCGCTGGCGGACGTGGCCAGGGGCCTGGTCAGCGACGCCGAAGTCGCGCCGTACGCCGGGTGGTGACGGCCAGGCGCTGCGAGGGCCATCACCGCGATCTACGGCTTCAGCAGACGTCAGATGAACAGAGTCGAGGAGGACTCCGAGGCCTCTCCTAGGAACGCCGCGACCCCTCCGAGTTCCACTCCCGGCATCAGGTCCGACTCGGCGATGCCGAGCAGGTCCATGGTCATCGTGCAGGCGATCAGTCGGGCGCCGCTCGCCTGTGCTGACGAGATCAGCTCGGGGAGTGGAGTCACTGCATTGTCCTTCATGACCTTCTTGATCATCGCGGGACCGGCGCCGAGCATGTTCATCTGCGACAGAGGTAGGCTGCCGGCGCCTGAGGGCATCATGGTCGCGAACATCTTGTCCATCAGTTTGCGTTCCCGCTTGGGCGGGTCGGCGCGGCGCAGCGAGTTGAGCCCCCAGAAGGTGAAGAACATCGACACCTGGTCGCCCATAGCGAGAGCGCCGTTGGCGATGATGAACGCCGCGAGCACCTTGTCGAGGTCGCCCGAGAACACCACGAACGAGGTCTTACCAGGCCCGGAGCGTGCCTGGGCGAGCGCGTCTCCGCCGGTGGCAGGGGCGCCCCCCTTACGCATGGTGGCCACGTAGCCGGGGCCCTCGGGTTCTATTGCCACCAACTTGTGGCCGTTGCGGTGGGCCCAAGCCGGAGCGTCGCTGGCGAAGCCAGGGTCAGACACGTGCACGACGATCTCGTCGCCCGGCATGAGCGACTTCATCTTCTCGGAGAGTTTCATGATCGGGCCGGGGCAGGCGAGGCCGGAACAGTCCAGATCGATCCGCACACCGGTGCCCTCGGCCAGGGCGGCGGTGCGGGCGGCGGCGGCTTTGATGTCCACGGCCTCGGCGTAGGTGGTAAGCGGCAGCGGCGGTTCGTCGCTGTCGGGTTTCACCTCGTGCCACGAGCGGAAGGTGTCGGACCCGCCCGACAGGGTGGCCACATCTGTGAAGCCACGCTGGACGAGCGCTCGATAAGCGAGGTAGCTGCGGAACCCGACGGCGCAGTACAAGCGGAGGGGCGCAGCGAGGTCCCAGGTTTGACAAGCCGCGCGAATGCTGCCGAGTGGCACATTCTCGGCACCGGGCAGGTGCCAGATCTCGTACTCCTCAGGAGTGCGCACGTCTAGGAGGCGGGCGCCCGCGATCGCGGCCGGGTAGTCCTGGGCATACCAGAGGGTGAGATCGCCGCGCAGCACGTTACTCGCAACGAATCCCGCCATGTTCACCGGATCCTTGGCCGACCCGAACGGCGGTGCGTAGGCCAACTCCAACTCCTCGAGGTCGTAGACGGTTTGCCCGGCGCGCAGCGCGGTGGCGAGCACGTCGAGGCGCTTGTCGACGCCGTCGAATCCCGCCGCTTGGGCGCCGAGGATGCGCCCCGTGTCGGGCGAGAACAACACCTTGAGCTGCATCCTCGCCGTGCCGGGGTAGTAACCGGCGTGCCCCGAAGGGTGCACGTGCACAGCGCGATAAGGCACTTCGGCAGCCAGCAGTTGGCGCTCCGTGGCGCCAGTTCCACCGGCGACCATGTCGAAGATCTTCACGATGGAGGTGCCCTGAGTGGACAGGTACTCCGTGCTCCGGCCGCAGATGTTCTCGGCCGCCACGCGAGCCTGGCGATTCGCCGGCCCGGCCAGAGGTGCCAGCCACTGCCCGGGCAGCACTGTGTGCGGGGTTTCAACAACATCGCCTGCCGCCCAAATGTGAGCGTCAGATGTGCGCATGTGAGTGTCGACGGTGACCCCGCCGCGCGCGCCAATCGCGAGTCCGGCGGCCACGGCAAGCGCGGCATTCGGCTTCACACCGGCGGAGAGGATGACCAGGCCGGCGGGCAGAACAGTGGAATCGGTCAACTCCACGTTGAGTCCGCCGCCAGGCCGTGCAGTGAAAGCGGCCGCGGCGGTGGACAGATGCAAGTCCACGCCCCGGCTCCGCAGATGGTGCTCGACCGGCATCGACAACTCGCGGTCGAGCGGCGGCAGGATCTGGTCGCTCATCTCGACGACATCGACGACCGCGCCCCGGTGCTTGAAGTTCTCGGCCATCTCGAGGCCGATGTAGCCGGCGCCGATGACCACGGCGCGCACCGGACCTCGGGACCCGGCGGCTGCCTGGTCGAGAGCCGCATCGAGTCGAGCCTTGATCGCGTCCATGTCGCTCAGCCGCCGCAGCACATGCACCCCGGGAAGATCGACGCCCGGCAGCAGCGGTCGCACCGGCTCAGCGCCCGGACACAAGGCGAGCGCGTCATAGCGCTCGGAGTACTCGCGCGAAGAGTCGACTTCACTCACGGTGATTGTCTGAGCCTCACGGTCGATGGCGATCACCTCGTGGCCGATGCGAACATCGATGTCTAGTGACTCACGAAGGCTTTCGGGGGTCTGGAGCAGTAGCCGGCTGCGGTCGGTGATGACCTCCCCCACGTGATACGGCAAGCCGCAGTTCGCGAAGGACACATGGTGCCCACGCTCAAGAACAATGATTTCCGCGAACTCGTCCAGACGACGGGCACGGGCCGCAACGGACGCGCCGGCGGCGACGCCTCCAACAACGACGATCTTCATGGGATGCCTTCCATTGGCCCGAACACGTCGGCGGACGTCCGGCATGGGTGTCCGCGGGACCGATTCGACGCTACACCCGGTGACGACCGGAAGGGGGTGAGACGGCCAGACCGGTTCGCCTGCTGTCGAGCGAAGTCCCCCGGCCTGGTCGGCCACTGTGATGACGCGCCGACTATGGCGGGGACCTCACAGCCATTTGTTGCGGCGCAGCACCATGTACATGATCAGCATGAGCATCGCCGTGACGCCCATGACCACGAAATAGCCGTATTCGGTGCGCAATTCGGGCATGTTGTCGAAGTTCATTCCGTAGATCGCCGCGATCGTCGTCGGCACTGCGAGGATGCCGACGGCGGCCGAGATCTTGCGCATGTCCTGGTTGTCCGACACCGACTGCCGGGCTAGGGCAGCCTGCAGGATCGTGGTCAGGATGTCGTCGAAGGAGGTAAGCGCTTCGCGCGCTTCGATGTGATGATCTGACAGTTCGCGGAAGTACGCGCGGGATTCCTCGGGGATGTGGGGTAGCAGGCGCGTGGACAAGGCCGCCAGCACCGGACCGAGCGGCATCACAGCCCGTTTGAACTCGATCAACTCCCGCTTCAAGAGGTAGGCACGGTCGATCTTGGCGGGACCCTCATCGGAGAAGATCAGTGCCTCGACCTCGTCCACGTCCTGCTCGATCTCGGCGACGACCTCCAGGTAGTCGTCCACCACGCGATCGAGCGTGCGGTACAGAATCCGCCAGGGCAACTCGACCAACTCGACGGGATCCGCCTCGAGCGCCCGCCGGATTGCCTGCATCTGCGAGCGGCCGCCCTTGCGCACCGTCAGCACGAAATGGGGGCCGACGAAGATCATGATCTGTCCCGTAGACACGATCTCGGCGGCATCGACGATCGTCGCGTGCTCCTCGTAGGCAACCGTCGACACCACCACGAACAGGGTGTCGTCGAAGTACTCGAGTTTCGAACGCGCATGCCCGTGAACTGCGTCCTCCACGGCCAGCGGGTGCAGGTCGAACGAGTCGGCGAACCAGGCCAGGTCGTCGTCCTTCGGATCCTTCATGCCCAGCCAGACCACGCCTTCCCCCGCGCGGGCCCGCCGTGCGGCCGTTGCGAGGTCGGGGTCTTCCTTGACGGTGCCGGCGTGGTATCTGGCCCAGCCGTAGTCGCAATCGGGGGTTGGCCCTGCCGGCACCGGGCTCACGCGCGCGGCACCATCAGATCGGCCATCCACGCCTCGACCGCGTCGGCGGTGCGGGGCAGGGCCGATGACAGGTTGACGGGGTCGCCGTCGGTGATCAGGACATCGTCCTCGATGCGGACGCCGATGCCCCGGTACTCCTCGGGGATCAGCAGATCGGTCGCCTTGAAATACAGTCCGGGCTCGACCGTGATGATCATGCCGGGTCTCAGGACCCCCTCGCGGTAATTCTCCAGTCGTGCTTGAGCGCAGTCGTGCACGTCCATGCCGAGGTGGTGGGAAGTGCCGTGCACCATCCAGCGACGATGCTGGCCCCCGGTCTCGATCGCAAGCGATTCGGCGGCCGGCACGGGCAGGATGCCCCACTCCTCCAGGCGCCGAGCGATCACGGCGCTGGCTGCGGCGTGGACGTCGGCGAACCTGGTTCCGGCCCGGCACGCCGCCATGGCGGCGTCGGCGGCTTCCAGCACAGCGTCGTAGATACGGCGCTGGACGGCGCTGAACCGGCCTGTGACGGGGAGTGTCCGGGTGACGTCAGCCGTGTAGAGCGAGTCGCGTTCCACTCCCGCGTCGAGCAGCAGCAGGTCTCCTGGCCGGACTGCTCCGTCGTTGCGGATCCAGTGCAGCGTGCACGCGTGGTCACCGGCGGCGGCGATCGTGTCGTAGCCGACCGCGTTCCCCATATGGCGGGCGTGGAGCCCGAACACCCCCTCGACCCACCTCTCACCACGCCCGGCGGCGACCGCGGTGGGCAGGTCCCGCACCACCGCCTCGAACCCCACCGCCGTGTCAGCGCAGGCGGCGCGCATCTCGGCGATCTCGTAGTCGTCCTTCACTAGGCGGGCCTCGCTGACCGCGATGCTCAACTCCTCATCGCTGTCGGCCCAGTCGGTGATCTCGTGCCGTGCCCGCAGTTCGCCCACCATTTCCTCGACTGCCGGGTCGCACCCAACCAGGCGCATTTTGACAGTGTCACAGTCCGCCGCCAGCGCGGCGTCGAGGTCGGCGAGGGGACTGCAGTCCAGTCCGGTGAGCAACGTCATCTCCGCGAGCGATTCGCGTGTTCCGACCCACATCTCGCCATAGCGGGGGTCGGAGTAGAACTCAGGATCGGTTCGTGGCGCGCGCGGCTTGAAGTACAGGCGTGCCTGGTGAGTGTCACTGTCGGGTTCCAGGACGAGCACCGCGTCCGGTTCGCGATCGGTGCCGAGCCCCGTCAGGTAGGCGAAAGCGCTGTGGGGCCGGAACCGGAAGTCGGTGTCGTTCGACCGGGTTCGCAGTCCGCCGGCGGGGATCACCAGTCGGTCACCGGGGAATTGTCGCGACAGCGCCTCCCGGCGCCGCGGTGTCCAAACCGTCGCGGGCAGCGGATCGAATCCGGTGGTGGGGTAGTCGGCCCATCCTCGCGGAATGAAGTCCCTGAATGCCGGGGAGAAGGGAGTCTGCCGGTTTGGCAGTTGTGGCCGCTCGTCGGAAACCATCGCACCTCCAGTGTCTCCTCGCATCCTAAGCCGGATCGCAGCACAGGTGGCGGGAGGTGCACGGCTGGGACAAGATGTCTGTCATGACAGAGTTGTACCTCGTCCGGCACGGGGAAACCGAATGGAGCAAATCAGGCCAGCACACCTCGATCACGGACTTGGACCTGACCGAGCACGGTGTCGAACAGGCCAAGTCGCTGCGGTCGCGGCTGTTCCCCGAGGACTTCGACATGGTGCTGTGCAGCCCGCGGCTGCGCGCACAGCGAACTGCCAAGCTGGCGGGATTCGGGCACTTCGAGGTCGAAGAGGATCTGGCGGAGTGGTACTACGGCGACCTTGAGGGCATGACGAGCCCGCAGATCCGCGAGCAGGTTCCCGGCTGGCGCATCTGGTTCAACGGCTGCCCCAACGGGGAGTCGTCCGACCAGGTGCGGGCGCGACTGACTCGCGTGGTCACCCGCGTCCGGGAGGCGGGCGTCGACCGCGCCATCTGCTTCGCCCACGGGCACGCTCTGCGGGTGCTCGCGCTGTGCTGGCTCGACTTCCCGATCGCGTTTGGGCAGAGTTTTCCGCTGGCGGTGGCCAGCATCTCGGTGATGGGGCACGAGAAGGAGTCTGCGGCCATCATCCGCTGGAACAGTTGACCGAGGCGCGAGGACGTCGTTTCTGCGCCAGACTGAGCCCATGCTCCTTGCTCGGTTGAGAACACCCGTCCCTGCGCCAGATGAGGCCGTACGGCTGGCCGCGCGCGCCCACAGCGACGGGCAGGCCAAACCCGTCGGCGCTCTCGGGCGGCTGGAGGAACTAGGCGCCTGGCTGGCCGCCTGCCAAGGAAAATGCCCTCCCGATCCGCTCACCGACGTCCGGGTCGTGGTGTTCGCCGGAGATCATGGTGTGGCCGCGCACGGCGTGTCCGCGTACCCGGCCGACATCACGCCGCTGATGCTGCGCGGCATCGTCGCCGAACGTGCGGGGGTCAGCGTCCTGGGGCGGGAACTGGGAGTCAAGGTCAGGGCGGTGGACGTCGGTGTGGCCGTCGACCTGGACGACTTGCCGGCCGCCGTGGCCGCACGCAAGGTCAATCATGGTGCGCGTCCCATCCAGGAGGAGGACGCGCTCACGGCCGCCGAGGTCGAGGCGGCGCTACTGCTGGGGTGGGATCTGGCGGGGGAGGAGATCGCTGCCGGGGCTCAACTCCTGCTGGCCGGGGATCTCGGCATCGGCAACACGACACCCGCCGCCGCGCTGATCGCGGCCACCTGCGGCGTGAGCGGATCGGTGGCTTGCGGCCGGGGGACCGGGGTCGATGACGCCGGGCTGGCTCGCAAGGTCGCCCTCGTGGACGCGGCCGTCTCTCGGGTCGCGGACCGTGCGGGTGACCCGGTTGTTCGCCTGGCCGCGCTCGGATCGGCCGACATGGCGGCGGCTGTGGGCTTCATGATCGGCGCAGCGCAGCGCGGGGTGCCGATCCTCGTCGACGGCTTGATCGCCGCCGCCGAAGCGATCATGGCCGACGAGATCGCACCCGGTTGCCGCGCGTGGATGCAGGCCGGCCACCGCTCTACCGAACCCGGCATCGCGGTCGCCCTCACGCATCTCGGACTGGAGCCCCTGTTGGACATGCGGATGCGGCTCGGCGAGGGCACCGGGGCGGTCCTGGCGGTCCCGATCTTGCGAGCGGCCGGTGCCGCGCTCCGAGACATCGCCCAACTGTCTGACCTCTGACGTGACGGATCGGTCCGAGGTCCCCGAACCCTCGCTGGGAGCGGGTCCGAAAGGTGGCGCTGCAGGCGGTGCGAGCCCCGGCGGGTCACGTCACTCCTCGGGAACGTTGCGTGCCGGGTTCCTGCTGGCGGCCGGCACCCTGACGGCTGTGCCGGTGCCGCCTCCGGCCCGCGTCGACCGGGAGGTCGCCCGCGTGGCGATGCTCGTCGCCCCTGTGGTGGTGCTTCCGGTGGCCCTGCTCGCAGCGGCGGTCGCGGGGGGACTCACCGCTGTCGGTGTCCCGGCGCTGGCCGCCGGAATCGTCGCGCTCGCGATCTTGTCGATCGGAACCCGCGCCATTCACCTCGACGGGCTCGCCGACACCTGCGACGGCTTCGGCGTCGCAGGGGACCGCGAGCGCGCCTTGGACGTGATGCGCCGCGGAGACGTCGGACCCATGGGTGCTGCCGCTCTGGTGCTGTCACTAGGAGTGCAGGCAGCCGCCGCCGCAGAAGCCTTGTCGCGCCCGTGGGGGTGGATCGCGGTCGCGGTCGCGCTGGCGGCCGCCAGAAGCGCGCTGACGCTGGGGACGCGCCGGGGTGTCCCCTCGGCGCGCGCCAGCGGACTCGGCCAGGCCGTTGCCGGGTCCGTCCCGGCTTGGGCCGTCGTCATGTCTTGGGTCATCGCTACGGGTGCCCTCGCCGGCGCCGCCGCTCTCAGTGGCGGGGTCTGGGTGGCCGCGGTGGTCGCGTCGGCGCTGGCGGTCGGCGGGTGTCTGCTCGTGCTTGCGCTCGCTCGGAGCAGATTCGGCGGAATCACCGGCGACGTCCTGGGCGCGCTGGTCGAGGTCGCGGCCTGTGTGCTGCTGCTGGGTGTGAGCCTGGTGCCTGTCCCGTTGTGGTGACCGCCGCTGCGGCACCTACAACCGCAGGGGGCGTCCGGCTACCAGCAGCCACACCTCGTCCGCTGCCGCGCCCAGACGCTGGTTGAGGCGTCCCAACTCATCGGCGAACAGCCGCCCGGACTCGTGCGGCGGCACCACGCCCCAGCCGACCTCGTTCGTGACTGCCACGACCTTCGTCGGGGCCGCGATCCAGGCGTCCACGAACGCCTCGGTGCGCTCAGCGAGGGCGGCGTCCCACTCGGGCCGAGGGGAGGCCCAGGCCCCGATCTCGTCCAGCGTGCGCGTGAGCCACACCCCGCAGCAGTCGAACAGCACGGAGGCCGTGGCGCCCCTGATTGCGGCAGCGACGTCGAGGGTCTCCAGTGTCGTCCAGGCGACGGGCCGCGATTCCTGGTGGAGCCGAACACGGTTTGCCCAGTCGGGATCTACGGTTTCGTCCGCCGGGTAGCCAGGCGTCACGTAGGTGACTCGCTTTTCGGACCCCATGAGACTCTGCGCGTAACTCGACTTACCACTGCGCACGCCACCGGTGACCAGGATTCGATTGCCCATGGGGCAAGTATCGCGGTGACTTCGGTAGGGTCGGGGCATCAGCGAAAGGCGTGACATGCAGGTACCCGAGGCCGCCCAACAGCAATTACTTGTGCTGCAGGGCATCGACTCCGAGATTTCCCGGCTCAGGCATCAGTTGGCCTCGCTGCCCGAACTGGCCGCCTTGGCCGGTGCGCGCAAGCAGCACCAGCGACTCTCGCAGGAACTCGTCGCCGCGCAGACCCGTGTGTCCGACCTCGAGCTGGCCGAGCAGAAGGCCGAAGCCGATGTCGTCCCTGTGCGGGAGCGGTTGGCGCGGGACGAACGGCAGGTGTCCGACGGGTCGATCACGGACCCGAAGTCACTAACCGGGCTGATCGACGAGATCGCTCATCTCAAGCGGAGGTTGATCGAACTCGAGGATGCGCAACTCGAAGTGATGGAGACGTTGGAGGCGGCACGCGGGCTGGAGCAGGCCGTCGCCGTTGAAAGGTCGGATCTGGAGGCCCAGGGCCGGGCGCTGACGGCGTCGCGCGATGAGAAGACGGCCGACATCTCCGGGCAGATCGCCCAGCAGGAGGCGGCGCGTGCGGCGTTGGTGCCGGTCTTGCCGGTGGAATTGGTGACCCTGTACGAACGGATCCGGGCCAAGGCCGGCGGTGTCGGGGCCGCTCTGCTGCATCGCGGGCAGTGCGGTGGATGCCAGTTGCAGGTGACGATGCAGGCCATGGGCGACTACCAGCGGGCTCCGGCGACCGAGGTGTTGCGGTGCGCCGAGTGCGACCGGATCCTCGTCCGCACGCACGAGTCCGGGCTGTAATGGGCTCACGCTCCGGCCAGGAGGGCCCGTCGCTCTTCGACGACGAACCTGCCTGGGCAGCGGCGGCTCCCGCGACGAGGGCCGAACCCGCCGAGTCTGCCCCCGCGGTGAGTACATCCCCGGACACAGAGACGTCCACTGTGTCCTCACCCCGCAGACTCGTCATCAGCGCCGACGGGGGCTCGAGGGGAAACCCTGGCCGGGCCGCGTACGGTGTCGTGGTGCAGGATGCGGAAACAGGGGAAGTCCTGGACTCCGAGGGGCTCACGATCGGGATCGAGACCAACAACGTCGCCGAGTACTCGGGCCTGATCGCGGGGCTTGAGATTGCAAAGGCGCTGGCTCCGGCGGCAGCAGTCGAGGTGCGCATGGATTCGAAGCTGGTGATCGAACAGATGGCCGGCCGGTGGAAGATCAAGCACCCCGCTATGAAGGAACTCGCCTTGCGAGCCGGCCGGCTCCGGCCCGGGCGAGTCAGTTGGACCTGGGTGCCGCGAGCCGAGAACAAAGCCGCGGACGCCCTGCTCAACGCCGCCCTGGACGGACACCCGAAGACCCGCGCGACCGAGAGGTGAGGATGCCCGCACGCAAGCTGAGCACCGAGCAGGTGCCGACTCCCATCGTCGCCGGACTGGACAGACTCCGGAACGAACTTGGGGTGCCGGGCGACTTTTCGGCCGAGGTGACGGCGGCGGCCGAATCCGCGGCGCGCAGTCCGCGTCTTCCCGACTTGGACCTGACGGGCATCGATTTCGTGACGATCGACCCTGAGGGAGCCAAGGATCTGGACCAAGCCGTCCACATCGCCCCTGACGGGGACGACTATGTGGTCTCGTATGCGATCGCGGACGTGGCGGCATTCGTCACAGCGGGCGACCCGATCGACATGCAGGCGCACGAGCGGGGGCAGACCCTGTACGCCCCGACGCTCCGGACCCCGCTTCACCCGCCGGTGCTCTCGGAGAACGCCGCGAGCCTGCTGCCCGGCCAGGTGCGGCCGGCGGTCGTCTGGCAACTGCGAGTCGGCGCCGACGGCGCACTGCTGAGCACCCAAGTGCGACGGGCGCTCGTCCGCAGCCGGGAGCAACTGACCTACCATTCGGTGCAGGCAGCGATTGAGGCGGGTACGGCGTCCCGGTCTCTGCAACTGCTGCGGGTCGTCGGGCAGTTGCGCGCCCAGCAGGAGATCGAGCGCGGGGGAGTGAGTCTGCCGATCCCCGAGCAGGAGATCAGGGCGGAAGGGCCGCGCTGGGAGTTGACGTACCGGTCGGCGCTGCCCGTCGAGGGTTGGAACGCCCAGATTTCCCTGCTGACGGGGATCGCCGCGGCCGAGTTGATGCTGGACGGCGGCGTCGGGATCCTGCGGATTCTCCCGGCCGCCGAGCCCCGGGCCATCGGCAAGTTGCGGCAGACGGCGAAGGCGCTGCGCATCGGTTGGCCGGCGGAGATGGGCTACCCCGACTTCGTCCGGACGCTCGATTCCCGCGTGCCGGCGCACGCGGCCATGCTGAACGCGTGCACGCTGCTGTTCCGCGGCGCGGGATACCTGGCGTTCGCGGGCCGATCTCCGCGCGAGGCGGTCCATGCGGCGCTGGCCACTGGATATGCGCACACGACGGCGCCTTTGCGCCGGCTCGTGGACAGGTACGTGCTTGAGATCTGCGTCTGCGTGGCTGCGGGCATGCCCGTGCCCGAGTGGGTGACCGTGGAACTGCCCACCCTCCCCGAGGTCATGAAGGTGTCGGACGCACGCGCCAAGAAGTACGAGCGGGGGATCGTGAACCTGCTGGAGGCGCTGATTCTGTCGCCGCAGGTGGGTGAGCGCTTCATGGGCACGGTGATCGACGTCGACGAGCAGGGTGATGAGGGGACGATCCAGTTGCAGGAGCCTGCTGTCGAAGCACCCGTCAAGGGGCGGTTGGTGTTGGGCAGCGAGGTTGGAGCCGTCCTCGAAGTTGCGGACCTGGCGCAAGGTCGGGTGGAGTTCCGGGCCTGACCCCTGTTGGCGCGGCGACTCGCGACGACGGGCGCACGGGTGACAATTCGAGCGAGGTCGGGTCCGCACCGCGGGATCTGACGCCTTTTCGGGCGACTTCAGCGCGGGATGTCACACGGCGGCCGCGGGGCGGTCCTGGGGCCCGGGGCGGCGCGGGCCCAGCCAGCGCGGGACCTGGCGGCAGTAGTCCGCGAACTCCGGCCCGAACCGCTCCCGGAGCGCGCGTTCCTCGGGCACGATCTGGAACGCGGTCAGGGCCGACGACAGGGCGGCGACCGGCACCAACGCGCGGACCGAGCCGAGCCAGGCGGCGTGGGCGACCAGCGACCCGGTGAGCGCCAGGTACATCGGATTGCGGGTGTGACGGTAGATCCCGTGACCGACCAGGACGCTTGCGTGCCCGGGCTGCCCGGGATGAACGGTCGTGCCGCGCCGGAAGAACTCGCGGAGCGCCGCGACGCCGACCGCGGTGCTGGCTGCACCGACGGCGCCCGCGCAGACCAGGCGCGCAGGACCCGGCCGGCGACGCGGGTCGGGCCGGCCCGCGATGGCCCATTGGGCCACCGCCAGGCCCAGCGTCCACGCGACCGGCGGGATTCGTGTGTCGAGCGGCGTTGTCATGGATCCTCCTAGGGTCACGCGGCGCTCGCCTTCGCCTTCGCCTACGACTCAGCGTGCACCGCTTCGAAGGCGGTGTCGACGGCCAAGCCAATGGGGTCGCGAACGCGCGCAGCCTGGCGCCTGCAGGTGCGCCGACCGACCCCATCGTCGCGGGCAGGACGAGTCGGCCTGTAAGCCGGATTCTGTGGTCGGTGATCATCCATCTGCGACGCCCGTTACCGGACGCCTGATGCGACCTACCCGGGACCTCGCGCGAGCAGCGCTCGAACGATCCCGCAGGCCCGTGGGCCCTTCTTGGTCTTGCTCCGGGTGGGGTTTACCGAGCCACCCCAGTCACCTGGGGTGCTGGTGGTCTCTTACACCACCGTTTCACCCTTACCCCTTGCGGGGCGGTCTGTTTTCTGTGGCACTTTCCCGCGGGTTGCCCCGGGTGGGTGTTACCCACCACCCTGCTCTGTGGAGTCCGGACTTTCCTCGGCGGCTTTCACCGCCGCGATCACCCGGCCGACTCGTCTGCACCGATCATATCGTGCGCCGCACGTCACGGCAGAGTCAGGATGTCGGACCCCGTTGCCGTGACCACGAGCGTGTGCTCGAACTGGGCGACACGGCTCTTGTCCTTGGTGACGACGGTCCAGCCGTCGTCCCACAGGTCCCATTCGTAGCCTCCGAGGGTGAGCATGGGCTCGATCGTGAACGTCATCCCCACTTCCATCACGGTGTCGAACCGGGGGTCGTCGTAGTGCGGGATGATCAGCCCCGAGTGGAAGGCGCTGTGCACGCCGTGGCCCGTGTAGTCGCGGACGACCCCGTACCCGAACCTCCGTGCGTACGCCTGGATCACCCGCCCGATGACGTTGACTTGCCGTCCTGGCCTTACCGCCTTGATCCCTCGTGCCAGTGCCTCTTCGGTGCGGGTCGCGAGATCGCGTGACTCCGCCGCGACCTCCCCGCAGAAGAACGTGGCGCAGTTGTCGCCGTGGACACCGTCCTTGTAGGCGGTGATGTCGATCTTCACGAGATCACCATCCTCCAGTGGCCGCGTGTCGGGGATCCCGTGACAGATCACTTCGTTGACCGACGTGCAGATCGACTTGGGGAACCCCCGGTAGCCGAGCGCCGACGGGTAAGCCCCGTGGTCGAGGCAGTACTCGTGCCCGATCTTGTCGAGTTGGTCGGTCGTCACCCCGGGGGCGATGGCCTTGGCGGCTTCGTGCATGGCCCGAGACGCGATCCGCCCGGCAATCCGGATCTTCTCGATCGTCTCGGACGACTGCACATGCGACCCGGTGTACGGCGCCGGAGCGGGCTTGTCGACGTACGCCGGATGTTCGATCTCGTCCGGGACGGGCAGCCGCGGCGTAACGGGGTATGGCTTCATGGCGGTCACAGGCCGATCATAGGACGTGGGAGCGATGACCTTGGAGGATCGATGACTGGTGGCAAGTGGTGGTTCTGCCTGAAACATCTGACAGTGGAACCTTACGAGGGCTGCAAGTCCGAGACGCGGCTGGGGCCGTACACGACCTTCGAGCAGGCCGCGGGCGCGCTGGCCCGGGTGCAGGAGCGCAACACAGAGTGGGAAGAGGATCCCCGTTTCAACGATCCAGAAGACGAGGAAGTGGACGAGGACGAGAAGGGTTGGGGTCCCTTCCGCGGGTGAGAGCCGAGACAGCGGATGCCCCGGGGGATCGAGTCCACCCGGGGCATCCGTGAGCAGGGTTACAGCGCGCGCTGAATGTCTTCCACGCGCTCCTTGGCATCTCCGAACAGCATCGCCGTGTTCTCCTTGAAGAACAGCGGGTTCTGGACGCCCGCGTAACCGGCGTTCATCGACCGTTTGAACACGATCACCTGTTCGGCTTCCCACACGTGCAGCACCGGCATGCCCGCGATGGGCGACCCGGGCTCGTCGATCGCGGCCGGGTTCACCGTGTCGTTGGCGCCGATGACCAGGACGACGTCCGTCTTCGCGAAGTCGTCGTTGATCTCGTCCAGTTCCAGGACGATGTCGTACGGCACCTTCGCCTCCGCCAGGAGCACGTTCATGTGCCCCGGCAGTCGACCGGCGACCGGGTGAATCCCGAACCTGACGTTGACCCCCCGCTCGCGCAGGGTACGGGTGATCTCGGCCACGGGGTACTGCGCCTGTGCGACGGCCATGCCGTAACCGGGCGTGATGATGACGCTCTTGGCGTTCTTCAGCATGTCGGCCACTTCGACGGCATTCGTCTCGCGGTGGGTTCCGTAGTCATGATCGCCAGTGGTGATCTGACCGTCCGAGCCGAAACCGCCCAGGATGACCGAGATGAATGATCGGTTCATCGCCCTGCACATGATGTACGACAGGTACGCACCGGACGAGCCCACGAGGGCGCCCGTCACGATCAGCAGATCGTTACCCAGCATGAAGCCGGACGCCGCAGCGGCCCAGCCCGAGTAAGAGTTGAGCATCGACACCACGACGGGCATGTCGCCACCGCCGATGGACGCCACCAGGTGCCAGCCGAGGGCCAGCGCGAGGATCGTCATGAGCACCAGCGGCACCCATGCGATGTTCCCGGGCGCCAGCGTGAACCAGACGCCCAGCAGCACCGTCACCACCAGGGCTCCGAGGTTCAGCCAGTTGCGGCCCGGGAGCATCAGCGGTTTGGACGACATCTTGGCCGACAGTTTCAGGAACGCAACCACCGAGCCCGTGAGGGTCACGGCACCGATGAAGATCCCGATGAACACCTCGAGGAGGTGGATCATGTGCATGTCGGCCGGCACCGGATGGGCCAGCGAGTCGATGAATGAGTTGAACCCGACCAGCACCGCCGCCAGGCCAACGAAGCTGTGCAGCAGCGCGATCAACTGGGGCATCTCGGTCATCTCGACGGTCAAGGCACGCCAGACGCCGATCCCGGCACCGATCAGAACCGCGAACAGAATCAGCACCAGCGGCAACCAGCCACCGATCCAGACACCGAAGGCGATGGTCGCCACCAGCGCGAGCGCCATGCCGATCATGCCGAATTGGTTGCCCCGTCGAGCCGACTCGTGCTTGGACAGGCCGGCCAGCGCCAGGACGAAGAGCAGCGCGGCCAGAATGTATGAAGCCGTGAGGAATCCGGTCATCGCTCCTCCCTCCTGAACATCTGCAGCATTCGGTTGGTGACGAGGAAGCCGCCGAAGATGTTGATGGACGCCACCAGGACGGCCACGAACCCGAGGACCAAGATCAGCCAATCAACGCTGCCGTCCGCGAACGTTCCTGCGAGCTGGACGAGGGCGCCGACGACGATGATGCCCGAGATGGCGTTCGTCACCGACATCAACGGCGTGTGCAGTGCGTGGTGCACGTTACCGATCACGTAGAACCCGACGATCACTGCCAGTGCGAACACGATCAGATGGCCGAGGAACGCTGCCGGTGCGGTCACACCCAGCAGAAGGAGCAGACCTGCGCCGACACCGCCGGCGACCAGTTTCGGAACCTGCGACTTGGCTTTGGGCTCGATCTTCGCCGGTACTGGGGCCTGCTGCGCGAGCGCGGGCGCTGCACTGACCTGCACCTTCGGCGGCGGCCACAGGGTGGTTCCGGCGTGGGTGACCGTGAGGCCCCGCTGCACGGGATCCTCGAGGTCGAGGACGAGTTGGCCGTCCTTGCCGGGGGTGATGAGTTTGAACAGGTTCACCATGTTGGTGCCGAACAACTGGGACGCCTGTTTGGGCATGCGCCCGGCGAGGTCGGTGTAGCCGATGACCGTGACGCCGTTGGGAGTGGTGATCTTGCGGCCCGGCTGCGTGAGTTCGCAGTTGCCGCCGGTGCTGGCGGCCAGATCGACCACGACGCTTCCAGGCTTCATCACCTGCACCATGTCGGCGGTGATGAGCGTCGGGGCCGCCCGACCCGGGATCTGAGCCGTCGTGATGATGACATCGACCTCGGCGGCCTGGGCCGCGTACAGCCGCATGGCAGCCGCGTCGAACTCTTCCGAGGTCGCCTTGGCGTAGCCGTCCGCGCTCGGCCCCTGCATCTCGGCGTCGATCTTGAGGAAGGTGGCGCCCATCGACTCGACCTGTTCGGCGACCTCGGGGCGCACGTCCACGCCGCGGACGATCGCGCCCAAGCTGACGGCAGTGCCGATGGCGGCGAGCCCGGCGACACCGGCGCCGAGGACCAGCACCTTCGCGGGCTGGATTTTGCCCGCCGCTGTGACCTGACCCGAGAACAGACCGCCGTACTCGTTCGCGGCCTCGATGATCGCCCTGTAGCCGGCCAGGTTGGCCATTGAGCTCAGGACGTCGAGCGACTGCGCCCGGGAGATCCGCGGAACTGCGTCGAGCGCCAGCGCCGTGACATTGCGCTGGGCAAGGTCGGTCAGCAGTTCGGGACGTGTCGCCGGGGACAGCAGGCTCGCGACCGTCGTTCCGGACGCCAGCCAAGTGCGCTCCTGATCGTCGGGTGCGTTGACCTTGACGATGATGTCGCTGCCCCACACGTCACGCGCGTCCGAGACCGTCACGCCGGCGTCTGCGTACTCGCTGTCGGCGTAGTTGGCGTTCTGGCCGGCTCCGGCCTCGATGACAACTTCGTAGCCCAGGTCGAGCAGTTTCTTTGCGGTATCGGGAGTGGCCGCGACACGACGCTCGTCGGGTATCGCCTCTCTGGGAATTCCTATTTTCACAGACTGAACTTATCGCGTCGTCGCCTGCGTCCCGCCCGCTCACTCGTGGCGAGACCAAACAATCTCTAATGCGCGAGTTGCCGCGGCGACGAGCGTTCGGATGGCCAGCGGCCCGATCGTGGCCGGAGTCTGGTAGTGCTGAGGCCGTCAGCCGACCGCGAGACTCGCCGTTGCAGCCCTGACCAACTGCTCTCCCGGGTCACCGATCGTTGCGATGCCGAAGTAGATCCCCAGGAAGTCGGGGTTTCCCGTGTCGACCACGATGACGTCCACGACGTCGCCCGTGATCGGCTCGTGGCCGGTGACGTAGATGTTGGACCGCAGGTGCCACGCCGTCTTGCCGCTGATCGTCACCTGCTGGTTCCGCAGGTCCTCGCGGCGCTGGAATCCCTCGTAGAACCCGGACGACGCCATGCACTGCATCGCCATCTCGGCGGACCTGCGGGGGTCGCTGAAACCGTCGGACTTCTTCAGTCCGGCGAGGGCGATGTTGCTGAACCACCGCGACGTGATGGGCTTGGACTGCGACTGCACGTCGTAGGCGAAGCTGATGCCCATCGGCGAGTCGTCGAGTTGCCAACTCGGTACCTGGTTGACGACGAGGCCGCCGCCGGTGAGCTTGCCGTTCTGATCCCGGCTCGTGCGCTCGTTGGGGTTGCCGACGGCGCAGTTGACCTCGACGCCCCCCGACGGCTGCGGGCTGGAAGGTTCTCCGCTCGGCCCGGAAGGAGGCGGGGTGGTCGGGTCCGTGGTTTCGTTCCAGGCGCTCTGGGTCGGGGTGGATGTGTCGACCGGTGGGTCTACTCGCTGGTCGCCCCGCAGGAGCCCTGGGACGATGAACACGGCCAGGAGAGCGATCACTGCAACTGCTGCTATCACGCCGATGATGAGGCCGACGGGCGGTTTCCGACCGCCGCCGCCTCCGGTGCTCGCGTCCGGATTGGCCGTGGTGCTTGCCGACCACGTCGCGCCGTCCCAGTACCTGTACTGGCCTGGCGCTCCACCCGGATCGGGGTACCAACCTGCTGCCGACATGGGTGCTCCTCCGCTAACGACCTGCCGCCAAAATACACGCCCGCAGTGCCGCGCAGGAGTCCGGCAGGTGCGAGTCTGTTGTCAACCGGGGCGCTCGTGACCCGATGGGCGTTGCGGCGTAATCCGGGCGTAACACTGAACGGGGAGACTGGGCAGATGGACAAGCAGACCGAGTTCGTGCTGCGCGCGATGGAGGAGCGAGACATCCGCTTCGTCCGCCTGTGGTTCACCGACGTGCTGGGATTCCTGAAATCGGTGGCGATCGCCCCCGCGGAATTGGAGGGCGCCCTCAGCGAGGGAATCGGGTTCGACGGTTCGGCCATCGAGGGTTTCGCACGTGTCTACGAGGCCGACATGGTGGCCTTTCCCGACCCTTCGACGTTTCAGTTGCTCCCGTGGCGCGGAACCACCAAGGGGACGGCGCGCATGTTCTGCGACATCCGGCTTCCCGACGGTTCGCCGTCGTATGCAGACCCCCGGTTCGTCCTGAAGCGCGCGCTGAAGAAGGCCGCGAATCTCGGCTTCACTTACTACACACACCCCGAGATCGAGTTCTACCTGTTCAAGCAGCCCATCACTCCGGGCGTGCCACCTACCCCAGTCGACCGCAGCGGGTACTTCGACCACACTTACACCTCGGGCAGCGACTTTCGGCGCAAGGCGATCGACATGCTGGAGGCGATGGGGATCTCTGTCGAATTCTCCCACCATGAGGGGGGGCCCGGTCAGCAGGAGATCGACCTGCGCTACGCCGACGCCCTCACCATGGCGGACGCGATCATGACCTTCCGGGTTGTCATCAAAGAGGTTGCTGCCATGGACAACATGTTCGCGTCGTTCATGCCGAAGCCGCTGGCCGAGCACCCCGGCTCGGGAATGCACACCCATCTGTCGCTGTTCGAGGGTGACCGCAACGCGTTCTACGACGCGGCCGCCGAACACAATCTCTCCAAGATCGGACGCAGTTTCCTGGCCGGGCTCCTGCATCACGCCGCCGAGATCACTGCCGTCACCAATCAGTGGGTGAACTCGTACAAGCGCATGGCCGGTGGGGGAGAGGCCCCCGCCTATATCTGCTGGGGCACGAGCAACCGGTCGGCTCTGGTTCGGGTGCCCATGTACAAGCCGCAGAAGGGGGCAAGCTCGCGCATCGAGTTGCGCTCGATCGACTCGGCCGCCAACCCCTACCTGGCTTTCGCCGTCATGCTCAACGCGGGGCTTTCGGGCATTCAGCAGAACATGGAACTGCCGGAGGTCGCCGAGGACGACGTGTGGTCGCTCACCGAGCGGGAGCGGCAGGCCCTCGGAATTCGTCCCTTGCCTCGCAGTCTGGACTCTGCCATCACTGTGATGGAAAGCTCGGAGTTGGTCGCCGAGACCCTGGGTGAGCACGTGTTCGACTTCTTCCTGCGCAACAAGCGTGCGGAGTACGCAGAGTATCGGCGCCAGGTGACGACTCAGGAGTTGGAGAAGCTGCTCCCGACCTTGTAGGAGAGTTCATGGCGAAGAAGGTCGTAATCATCGGTTCAGGCTTCGGCGGGCTCTTCGCGGCGCAGGCGCTGCGGCGGGAGGACGTGGAGATCACCCTGATCTCGAAGACGTCCCACCACCTCTTCCAGCCGCTGCTGTATCAGGTCGCCACGGGAATCCTGTCCGAGGGGGTGATCGCCCCGAGCACCCGTGAGGTGCTGCGCCGCCAGCGGAACGCGCGCGTGATCCTCGGTGAGGTGACCGAACTCGACCTCACCTCCCGGAAGGTCACCAGTCAATTGCGGGGAGCGACGACCGTCTTCGACTACGACCACCTGATCGTTGCCGCCGGCGCCGGGCAGTCCTACTTCGGCAACGACCACTTCGACGCGTTCGCGCCGGGGCTGAAGACCGTGGACGACGCGCTGGAGTTGCGCGGCCGCATCTTCGGGGCCTTCGAGATGGCAGAGGTCATCTCCGAACCGCGCGAGCGTAACCGGCAACTCACCTTCGTGGTGGTGGGCGCCGGACCGACGGGTGTCGAGGTGGCAGGACAGATCGCGGAGTTGTCTCGTGTCACCCTGCGGCGGGATTTCCGGTCGGTCGACCCGGGGGACGCTCGCGTCGTCCTGGTCGAGGGGTCCTCACAGGTGCTGGGCGCGTTCGGCCAGCGCCTCGGAGGCAAGGCAAAACACGAGTTACGCAAACTCGGCGTCGAGGTGCTGCTGAGCACCAAGGTGGTCGACGTGGACGTCATGGGGGTCGAACTCGAGGACGCGGGCGGTAACCGGTGGCGGATCGAGTCGGCGTGCAAGATCTGGGCGGCTGGGGTGCAGGCGGCACCATTGGCCAAGGTGCTGGCCGACCAAGCGGGCGCCGAAACCGACCGGGCAGGCAGGATCAAGGTCCTCCCGGATCTGACGATCCCGGGGCATCCGGAGGTGTTCGTCGTGGGCGACATGATGGCCCTCGACCAACTTCCGGGAGTGGCGCAGGTCGCGATCCAGGGCGGCCAGCACGCTGCTAAACAGATCGCGACGGGCGAGCACACCCCGTTCAAGTACTTCGACAAGGGATCGATGGCGACGATCGCTCGGTTCTCCGCCGTGGCGTCCATCGGCAAGGTTCGCCTGTCGGGCTATCCGGCGTGGGCGGCGTGGCTGTTCATCCACCTGCTCTACATCATCGGGTTCAAGAGCCAGATCACCGCGCTGCTGCACTGGCTCATCGCCTTCCTGACCTCGGGCCGGTCGGAGCGAACGATCACGCGGCAGCAGATCGCGGCCCGGCTCGCTCTTCGCGCCGTGGGTGAGAACTACCCGCCGCCCGCGCCGATCCGGACCCAGCCGAAGGACAAGTAGCGGACTCAGTTGCCCGTAACCCGACACAGAGGAAACGCGGGGCCGATGTCGGCCGCGTCGCCGCTGGCCCTCACGGCCCCGGTGGCGACGGCGTCTGCCCATGACAGCGCCCCCGCTGCGAGGCGGACGAGGGTTGCCGGGTTAGTCTCCACGACGTTCGGTGGGGTGCCGCGCGAGTGCGTGGGCCCGTGGCCGAAGCCGATCTGCACCGCCACCGCCGGTGGTACGCGCACCTCGACGGAGCGTCCGGGGTGCCGCGCGGTCAGTACGTGGGCGATCGTGCGCGCTGCTGCGACCACGATCTCCGAAGGCGGCTCATCGCCGGTCGCGAGCCAGGCGGCTGCGATCTCGGCCCGAGTCCAGGCGATCAGGTCGGACGCCCGCACCGGCCCGCCCGATCCGATGACCGTCTGCGGGGGCGGGGCGATTTCCTGCAGCGCAGTCAAGGACTCGGCGAACGGAACACTGGGGACGCCTGTCCTGTGATCGAGGTAGACCGCCAACGGCTGCGGACGTGTGCCGCGAGTGGTGAGCGCGGCCACCGCCTCTGCGAGGGCGCGAGCACCCGGGTCGTGCTCCGGGACGACACCGCGGAACGCGGAATAGGCCGTGGCCGCCGCGATGAGTCGGGGCAGATCCGCTGTGCTCACAGGTATCTCCTACGCCAAGGGACGGCCCGAGACAAGTCCTGGGGCAGTCGCAGACCGACCTGACCGCTGCCATGTTCGGAAGGCCAGCTAGTAGCATCTGGGGGTGAGCAGGATGGCTACACTCGCGGGCACGCTTGCTCGGATGGGATTCCAGGATGCACGGCAGGCGGCTGCTGTTGTGGAGTCGATGTTGTGCCACGTCGAAGGTGACTCCTGGCAGTGTTCTGGGGTGCTCGAACAGATAGCCGAGACGGCCGATCCGGACATGTGCCTGGCAGCGGTGGAGCGCTTGCACGTCGCCGACCGGAACCTGGTGGGTGATCTGGAGGCTGATCCCGGATTCGCGGCCAGGCTGTGCAGGATCTTGGGTGCGAGCCAGGCCCTCGGGCAGCATCTGGTGCGCAACCCCCGGGATGTCGATCTCCTGCGCACGCCGCCCCACCGGGCGACGGCGGCCGCCGTGCGGCAGGCTCTGTTGACTGCGATCGGGGCCGAACACACAGCTGCCGCGCCGGTCGCCACGGGCACCGAGGACGATCTGCGGCTGGCTTATCGCAGGGCCGTGCTCTCGATCGCTGCACGGGACCTGACTCACCCGCAGCCCACCGAGATCCTGCCCGACATCGCCGCCGAACTGGCCGACCTCGCAGATGCGACAGTGGAGGCGGCACTGGCGCTGGCGCGTGCCCAGGTTCCCGGCTGGGAGAAGGTCCGGTTCGGGGTCGTCGCTCTCGGAAAGACCGGCGCCCAGGAGTTGAACTACGTCAGCGACGTGGACGTCCTCTACATCGGCGAACCCGCGCGGACGGAGGCGGACGAACCCGTCACGTCCAGCGACGAGGCGCTCGCGATCGCGACCCGCCTCGTGGGTGCGCTGACCCGGGCCTGCGCGGCGCACACAGCCACCGGCACGATCTGGCAGATCGATGCCGCGTTGCGCCCCGAGGGAAAAGCAGGGCCACTGGTTCGCACCTTGGCGAGTCACGCGTCCTACTACGCCAAATGGGCCAAGCCGTGGGAGTTCCAGGCCATGCTGAAGGCCCGGCCGATGGCGGGCGACCTGGAGTTGGCGGCGACCTTCGTGGACCACGTCCAAGAAGGGGTGTGGTCCGTCGGCGGCCGGGAGAACTTCGTGTCCGACACCCAGGCGATGCGCCGGCGCGTCATTTCGCTGATCCCGCCCGGTCAGCGTCAGCGTGAGATCAAACTCGGGCCCGGCGGACTGCGCGACGTCGAGTTCACCGCCCAGTTGCTGCAGCTGGTTCACGGTCGCGCCGACTCGCGGTTGCGGGAGCGCGGCACGTTCGCGGCGCTGAACTCCCTGATCGACCACGGCTACGTCGGGCGGGCCGATGGCGCCGAACTGGGGGAGGCCTACCGGTTCCAGCGGCTGCTCGAGCACCGCCTGCAGTTGGGCAGGATGCGTCGCACCCACCTCCTGCCGGACGACCCCGCGGAGTTGCGGCGCCTCGCCCGTTCCGTCGGACTGCCGGACGCGGACAGCGTGGTCGCCGCGTGGCGGGCGTCGGCGCGGACTGTGTTGCGGCTCCACAGCCGCATGTTCTACTCACCGTTGCTGGAGGCTGTCGCGCGGATCCCGTCCGACCGGGTTCGCCTTTCGGCGGGCGCCGCCGAAACCTGGCTGTTGGCGATCGGCTATGGAGATCCGAAGAGTGCCCTGCGGCACATCGAGGCGCTGTCGAGCGGGGTGAGCCGACAGTCCGAGATCCAGCGGCAGTTGCTGCCGGCGATGCTCGGGTGGTTCGCCGAGGGTCCGAACCCGGACAACGGCCTCCTGGCCTTCCGGCAGGTGTCGGAGGCCCTGGGACGCACTCACTGGTATCTGCGTGCACTGCGCGACGAGGGGGCCATGGCCGAGCGGATGGCGCACATCCTTGCCTCAAGTCGTTACGCCGTGGACCTGATGATGAGAGCCCCGCAGTCGGCCGCCCTGCTCGCCGACGCGCAGTCATTGATTCCGCGGCCCGAGGCCGAGATCCGCTCAGAAATGCACGTGGCAGCGCAGCGCCACACCGACCCGGTCACGGCCATCGAGATCGTGCGCGGAGTGCGGCGACTCGAACTGCTGCGGCTGGCCATGGGCGACCTTCTCGGCCTGATCGACCACGACACGCTCGGGCGAGCGCTTTCCGACGTCACGTCGGCGACGCTCGACGTCGGGCTGGAGATCGCGGCACGCGACACGACGGCGCCCCAGATCGGCGTGATCGCGCTCGGCCGGTGGGGCGGCTGCGAGTTGAGCTACTCGTCCGATGCCGACGCGATGTTCGTGATCGACGACACTGACGACCCCGCCGCACTGAAACAGGCCACCGAAGTGATCAGCCGCCTGCGGTCGCTGCTGTCGCGTCCCGGGCTCGACCCGGCGTTCGTGATTGATCCCGGGCTCCGCCCCGAGGGCAAGGGTGGGCCGATGGTGCGCACGATCAGCTCTTACGAGCGCTACTACGAGCGCTGGTCGTCCACGTGGGAGGCGCAGGCGATGCTGCGGGCGCGTCCGGGCGCCGGCTCGCGGGCGTTGGGGGAACAGTTGCTGGCATTGATCGAGGAGAAGCGCTTCCCGGTCGGCGGCATCAGCGCCAAGCAGGTGATGGAGATCAGGCGGCTCAAGGCGCGCATGGAGGCCGAGCGCCTGCCGCGAGGCGTCGACCCGGCACGCCACACCAAACTCGGCCCCGGGGGGCTGGCCGACGTGGAGTGGGCCGTCCAATTGCTGCAACTCAAACACGGCCACGAGTTGCCAGGTTTGCGGTCGACAACGACACTCTCCGCCCTACACGCCGCCCACGAGGCCGGCCTTGTCACGACGCCCGACGAGCAGGCGCTGCGTGGAGCGTGGCGGCTCGCCGGCCGGATCCGCAATGGCGTCATGCTGGTCCGTGGGAGGCCGAGCGACGCGATCCCCACGGACGCGCGGGATCTGGGTGCGGTGGCTCAGGTACTCGGCTACGGCAAGGGCCGGGCCTCCGCCCTTCTCGAGGAGTATTCTCGCCGGGCGCGGTTGGCGCACCTGGTTGTCCGGCGCCTCTTCTGGGGAGAGGAGTAGCTGCTTGCCTCGGGGGTGTGGGGTATTGTCAAGGTGTTCTCGCGGGAAGGACTCCGCCCCCCGCACCTGAATTCTTCGAGAGGGGTTAACCAATGAAGCTTGCCTTCGGTTGTGATCCGAATGCCGCCGACCTGAAGCGGGTCCTGATGGCCCACGCCGAGCAACTCGGTCACGAGGCTGTCGACTACGGGTCGGATGATCCGATCTATTCCAACGTCGCCATCGACGTGGCCACTGCCGTGGCCAACGGCGAGGCCGACCGCGGCGTAGTCGTCTGCGGCACCGGTATCGGAGTCTCCATCGCCGCCAACAAGGTGAAGGGTGCCTACTGCGCTCTGCTGGGCGACGCGTACCAGGCGCAGCGCGCCACGCTGAGCAACAACGCCAACGTCATCGCCATGGGCGCGCAGACTCACGGCCCCGAGACGGCCAAGGCGCTCATGGAGATCTACCTGTCAAACACCTACGATCCGTCCGGCCGCAGCGCTCCTAAGCTCGCGCGCCTGTACGAGTACGAGAGAGAGCAAGCCTGATCCGAAGGCTGTCAAGGTGGTCCCGTCCGAATTCCGGGCGGGACCACTGCTTTCCGGCGCTAAGGTCACAGCATGCATCCCGCGATCGAACCGTTCGCCGCACTGATCGGCACCTGGCAGGGCGAGGCCAAAGGGCACTACCCGACCATCAAGGATTTCACGTATCGGGACGAGTGGACCGTGACCGACATGGGCAAACCGGTCCTCACCTTCACCGAGCGCACCTGGAACTCGTCCGGCGCGCTCATGCACGTAGAACAGTTCTACCTGAGATTCCCGGCTCCGGGGCGGTGTGAGATCGTCGCCGCGATCCCGACCGGACAGTCGGAGATCGGCGCCGGCACAGTCGAGGTGAACGACTCGACGATCAAGGTCGTGACGCGCGCACTGGTCACGAACACCGAGACGGCCAAGACCGTGGACGAGATCGAGCGCGACTTCGTGTTCCAGGGGGAGAGCCTCACCTACATCATGCGGATGGCGGCAGTCGGCCAACCTCTCACCGAACATCTGCGGGCCGAGTTGCGCCGCGCATAACTCGGGCAGCGTCGTCCTGAAGAGGTGAGGGATTCGCGATGAAGCATCTTGCCACCGAGCCCGCCGTTTACGGGGTGATCCTCGTCGCGGGTCTTGTCGTGATCGTCGCGGACACTGCCGAAGCCTCGTGGGATGTCCTGGTCAAGGTGCTGGCCACCGTGGTGGTGTTCTGGGCGGCTCATCTGTACGCGGGAGTGGTGGCGCACCTGGGTGACGACCACGGCCGCGACACGCCCGTTCGCGCCAGGCTTGCCCATGCGGTTCAGCACACCTTTGAGCATTCCTGGGGGATGCTGGTCGCTGCACTCATTCCGGCGTCGGTGCTGCTGCTCGGCGTTTCGAATGCTGTGGACGACCAGGTGGCCATTTGGGGAACGCTCTGGACGTCGGTGGCGGTGCTGGGAATCCTCGGCTACTTCAAGGTCGAGCCCTGGACGTCGCGACTGTGGGCTCGCTTCGTCAGCGCGGGAATCACTTCGCTGCTCGGTCTCGTGTTGATCGGGCTGAAGGCGGTGGTGCACTAGTAGCCGCGGGCTCGTCATGTCCGAGGCCGCCTCAGGAGCGCACCATAGCCGGCGCGGGCGTTGGGGCGCGGTTGCGGGCGGTGGAACGTCAGCGGACGGCACTTAGAGCCCGCGGGGACGCTTAAAGCACGCGGGGCGGCCCTGAGGCCGGCGGTACCGTCCCGGCAGATTGCTGACGGCCCGCGCAGCGCATGCAAAGGCATTGTTGCGCGGGCCGTGTTGGCGCGGGGAAACGTGATCTCGCCGTTGCTGCGGCACTAGCTCACAAGTCGTAGTACATCTCGAACTCGTGCGGGTGCGGCCGAAGGCGGATCGCGTCGATGTCCTCGCGCTTCATCTCGATCCAGGTCTCGATGAGATCGGGAGTGAACACATCGCCAGCAAGCAGGAACTCGTGGTCTGCCTCCAGAGCCTCCAGCACCCGGTCGAGGGACGCCGGCACGGTCGGCACCTGGGCGTGCTCCTCGGGGGGCAACTCGTATAGGTCCTTGTCGACCGGATCGAGTGGCTCGATGCGGTTGAGGATTCCGTCCAGACCGGCGAGAAGGCAGGCCGAGAAGGCCAGGTACGGGTTGGACGAAGGATCGGGGCAGCGGAACTCGAGGCGCTTTGCCTTCGGATTCGAACCCGTGATCGGAATCCGGATGCAAGCCGACCTGTTGCGTGAGCTGTAGACCAGGTTGACCGGGGCCTCGAAGCCGGGCACCAGGCGGTGGTAGGAGTTGACCGTCGGGTTGGTAAAGGCCAGCAGGGACGGGGCGTGGTGCAACAGTCCGCCGATGTACCAGCGGGCGACATCTGACAGTCCGCCGTATCCGGCCTCGTCGTAGAAGAGAGGATCTCCGGACTTCCACAGCGACTGGTGAACGTGCATGCCCGACCCGTTGTCGCCGAAGATGGGTTTCGGCATGAAGGTCGCGGTCTTGCCGGCCGCCCACGCGGTGTTCTTGACGATGTACTTGAACTTCATCACGTCATCCGCCGCCGCCCGCAGTGTGTTGAAGCGGTAGTTGATCTCGGCCTGACCCCCGCTGCCGACTTCGTGGTGGGCGCGCTCGATGATCAGCCCAGCAGTCTGGAGGTGACGGACCATGTCGTCGCGCAGGTCGGAGAAGTGGTCGACAGGGGCCACCGGGAAGTAGCCGCCCTTGGACTTGACCTTGTAGCCGCGGTTGCCGCCGACTTCATCACGGCCCGTAGTCCATGCGCCGGCCTCGGAGTCGATCTCGTAGTAGCCGGTGTTCTGCTTGGTCTCGTAGCGCACCGAGTCGAAGATGTAGAACTCCGCCTCGGGCGCGAAGAACGCTGTGTCGCCGACGCCGCTGGCCGCCAGGTAGTTCTCGGCCTTGCGAGCGATGTTGCGTGGGTCGCGGCTGTAGGGCTCCTTGGTCAACGGGTCGTGGACGTAGAAGTTGATGACCAGCGTCTTCGACCGGCGGAAAGGATCGATGAACGCGGTAGTCGGGTCGGGCAGCAGCGCCATGTCGGATTCGTGGATCTTCTGGAAGCCCCTGATGGAGGATCCGTCGAACGCAAGACCTTCCTCGAAAGCGTCCTGGCCGAACGCGGAGGCCGGGACGGTGAAGTGCTGCATCACGCCGGGAAGATCGCAGAAGCGAACATCGACGGTCTCGACATCCTCGTTGCTGATATAGGCCAACAGGTCATCGGCGCCTTGGAACATTGTTCCTCCATGTCATGTCGTAGTTACGGGGTTCACACTAGGGACGGCGGATTTCTGGGCAGTTGCGCGCTTGTTGCGGCCGTGTTACACGACTCGGCTACGGTTGGTGGCGTGACCAGCCAGACCGAGCCGTATCCCGGTGAACGGCTGGGTCTGCCCGGCAGCGGCCCCGGATCGCTGGCCACCTGGTATGCGCGCATGGGTGCCCTCATCGCCGACTGGGCGGCTTCGATGTTCGTCGCCACCGCGATGTTCGGTCCTGCCGTGCTGACGGGCTACGACTGGCGGGCATGGATGGTACTCGCGGTGTTCGCGGTCGAGTCAACCTTGTTGAGCACACTGCTGGGGGGCAGCTTCGGCAAACTGCTGGCCCGGGTGGCGATCGTCCGGCTCGACGGGGAGCCGCTCGGGTTGCTCCGGGCGCTGGCACGGGCGCTCCTGGTGTGCCTGGTGATACCCGCCGTCGTCGTTGGGCAGGATCGACGGGCGCTCGTCGACGTCCTCCTCGGGACGGTGGTGGTGACCCGGCGTTAGCGCTCAGGCCTCCAGTTCGGTCGCGGTCTCCAGCCAGGCGGTCTCAAGTTCGTCCTTGGTGGCTGCGAGCGCATCCAGTTCAGCCTGCAGTTGCGACAAGCGCACGAAGTCGGCCGCGGCGTCCACCATTTGCGCGTGAACGCGGCCGATCGACCGTTCGACCTTGCCGAGTTGGCTTTCGAGCCGGGACAGCTCTTTCTTGAGACGGCGCCCCTCAGCGGCGGCGGTCGGGGGCGAAGCTACGGGCAGTGGTGTCGACGAGACAGCCGACATGACCCGGGTCGCGCGTCGGCGCTCCAGGTACTCGTCGACCCCGCCGGGCAGCAGCCCGACGGTTCCGTCCCCGAGGAGGGCATAGACGACGTCGCAAGTCCGCTCGAGAAAGTACCGGTCATGGCTCACCACGAGCAGCGTGCCCGGCCACTCGTCCAGGTAGTCCTCGACGACGGTGAGGGTGTCGATGTCGAGGTCGTTGGTGGGCTCGTCCAGCAGCAGGACGTTGGGTTCGCCGAGCAGGAGGCGCAGGAACTGGAGGCGGCGTCGTTCCCCTCCGGACAACTCGCCGATCCGGGTGACCAACTTCTCGCCCGTGAAGCCGAAGTCCTCCAGCAGAGTGTTGGCCGACAGCTCGCGACCGGTCGCCAGCCGGGTCTGCCGCTGCAGTGCCGTGACGGAATCGAGGACGCGCTCGCCGTCGTCCAGTTCGCTGACGCTCTGGGTGAGCGTGCCCAGCCGCAAGGTGCGCCCGCGTTTCACCCTGCCGGACGAGGGGTGAGCGCTGCCTGCCAGCAGCCGCAGCAACGTGGTCTTGCCGGCACCGTTCACACCCACCAGGCCGATGCGGTCACCCGGGCCGATCGACCAGTCGATTCGGCTGAGCAGTTCGCGCCCCGTGGGCAGCGTGTAGCTGACGTGGTGCAGGTCGAAGACGTCCTTGCCGAGGCGCGAAACCGCGAACTGCTGCAACTGCAACCGGTCTCGCGGCGGGGGGACGTCGTCGATCAGGGCGTTGGCAGCCGCGATGCGGAACTGCGGCTTTGACGTGCGGGCCGGTGGGCCCCGCCGCAGCCAGGCCAACTCCTTGCGTAACAGGTTGCGGCGGCGGGACTCGCTGGCGGCGGCTTGCCGGACCCGCTCGGTGCGGGCCAACACGTAGGCCGAGTACCCGCCTTCGTAGGCTTCGACTTCGCCGTCGTGAACTTCCCACATGCGGGTACAGATCTCGTCCAGGAACCAGCGGTCGTGGCTGACGATGAGCATCGCGATTCCGGAGTCACGCCGGCGCTGGAGCTCGCTCGCCAGCCAGGACACGGCCTCTACGTCGAGGTGGTTGGTCGGTTCGTCGAGAATCACCATGTCATGGCGTGGTAGCAGGACAGCCGCCAGCGCAACCCGGCGCCGTTCGCCGCCGGAAAGGGTGCCGATCGCCGTGTCCATGGCGACGCCCGAGAGCAGTTCGGTGACGATCGCCCGGCTGCGCGGGTCGGCTGCCCAAGCGTGGTCGGGTCTTCCGCCCACGACGACATCGCGCACGAGCGCGGTTTCCGGCATGTCGTCGGATTGCCACAGCGCACCGAGGGACAGTGAGTTGGTGCGGGTCACCGCGCCGGCATTGATCCTCTGTTCACCCGCCAGCACGCGCAACAGCGTCGACTTCCCCGCCCCGTTGCGTCCGACGACGCCCACGACTTCACCGGCCCCGAGCCCGAGGCTGACATCATCAAGCAGCGTGCGCGTGCCGAACGCCAACCAAGCCCTGTCGGCGTTGACGAGATTGGCCACTCAGCGGCCGCGCATGGCCCGGTGCATGCCCTTCACGTTGGGCAGGGGACCTCGGGGGATCGGCGCCTTGGGCCGGACCGAGTCCAACGCCTTCAGCCGGGCTTTCACCTCGGTCATCTGATGCGGGGGCAGGGCCTTCGGGAGTTTGTTGATGCGAGCGGTGAGTTTGTCCAGGGGTACCTGGTTCTCCTTGTCGCCCATCATGATCGCCGTCACAGGGACTCCGTAGGCCACCTGTTCGTGCCGCTTGGTCTCAGAGGCCAGCAACTGCTTCGTGCGGCCAGGTTCGCCTTCACCGATCAGGACGACTCCGCCGGGACCGAGCGCGCGGTGGACGAGATCCAACGACCTGTTCGACGCGATGGCGATCTCACTGGTCCACTTCTTCTTGTTCAGCATCGACAAAGCGACCTCAGCGGACCCCTTCTGCCCGGCGTAGCGCCGGTAGGTGGCCCCCTTGGCCCGCCAGAGGAGGACCCACATGACCGCGGTCAATGCCAGGAAGAGCCCGAGGAGGGAGTACAGCCACCAGTTCCCGAGGATGATTCCGAGCACCAGCATCGCGATGAAGGCGGCCGCGGCCGCGGCGGCCATCCACCAGATCAGCTGCGGGTCGTACTCCTTGGTGCGCTTGAAGACTTCCACCATCTGGCGGATGCGCCCCCAGTCACGCGGGTTGTCGCTGTTCTTCTTGCGCAGTTTCTCGGCCTTGCGGGCGTCCTTCTGCTGGGCGGCCAGTGCTTTGGCCTTCTCGCTTGCCATGTGGTGAGCTCCAGAGTTCTGTACGGGTGCGGCGTCGTCCAATCTTAGATCAGACGTCCGACGGGGCGGTCACCGTCTGTGGTGGCCGCCCCGCCGGGTTGACGTCAGAGTCCGAACTCGCCGCCGAAGTCGCCTTCTTCAAGGCGGGCCTTGACCGCACTGAGGAAACGGGCGGCCTCGGCGCCGTCGACCAGGCGATGGTCGTACGACAAGGACAGGTACATCATGTCGCGCACCGCGATCACGTCGCCGAGGCGCTCGTCCGAGATCACGACGGGACGCTTGACGATCGCCCCCGTTCCGAGAATCGCGACTTGCGGCTGATTGATGATCGGCGTGTCGAACAGCGTGCCCGCCGACCCGTAGTTGGTGACGGTGAACGTGCCGCCGGACAGTTCGTTCGGTGCGATCTTGTTGTTGCGGGTACGGCTTGCCACATCGGCGATCTTCTTGGCAAGGCCACCGACCGACAGGTCGCCGGCGCCGAAGATCACCGGTACCAGCAGGCCCCGTTCCGTGTCGACCGCGATGCCCAGGTGCTCGCCGTCCGGGTAGGTGACCGTGCCGGCGTCCAGGTCGAGCGTCGCGTTGAGCTTCGGGAACGCGATGAGTGACTCGACGGCTGCCTTGCAGATGAAGGGCAGGTACGACAGGGACGCGCCCTCGCGTTGCTTGAAGCTTTCCTTCACCCGGCCGCGGATGCGGGAGATCTCGGTCAGATCGACCTCGACGGTGGCCGTTAGCTGAGCCGAGGTCTGGAGTGATTCCATCATGCGCTTGGCGATTGTCGCCCGCATGCGGGTCACCTTCTCAGTCGTGCCCTTCCGAGCAGAAGCAGGGCCGGCCGGAGCAGCAGGTGCGGCCGGGGCAGCGGGTGCGGCCGGGGCAGCGGCTGCGGCTTGTGTCTGGGGAACCGTTTCGGCCTTGGGTGCAGCCTCGGCAGCAGCGTCGGCGGCCGCCTGCTCTTCGCGGGCCTTCTTCTCTTCGGCGGTGGCGACGATGTCCTGTTTGCGGATCCGGCCGCCGACTCCGGTGCCCGTCACCTCCGCGAGTTCGACTCCGTACTCGGCAGCCATGCGCCGGACGAGGGGGGTCACGTAGATCGGTTCACCGGCAGGCACGCTCCCGATCGCTCGGGTCGGTGCGGCTGACGCTGCTGGTGTGGGTTCTGGGGCCGGTGCAGGGGCTGAGGCTGGGGCCGGTGCTGGTGCAGGGGCCGGTGCTGGTGCAGGGGCTGGGGCCGGTGCTGGTGCAGGGGCAGGTGCAGGTGCAGGTGCAGGGGCTGGTGCAGGTGCAGGTGCCGGTGCAGGGGCTGGTGCAGGGGCTGGTGCAGGGGCAGGCGCAGGGGCAGTTGCCGGCTCACCGATGATCGCCAGAACTGCTCCCACTGCGGCCGTCTCGTCCTCGTTCACCCGGATCTCGAGCAGGACGCCGGCGGCGGGCGAGGGAATCTCGGTGTCGACCTTGTCCGTGGACACCTCTACCAGGGCCTCGTCGGCCGCTACCTGGTCGCCGACGCTCTTCAACCATCGTGACACCGTGCCTTCGGTGACGCTCTCGCCGAGTGCGGGCAACACGACCTCGGTGCCGGACGCCGGACTGCCGGTAGCGGGGGCTTCGGCCTTCTCGGGGGCCGCTTCGGGTGCGGCCGCCTCTGTGGACGGCACCTCAGCCTCAATCGGAGCGGGATCGGGGGACGAAGCCGGTTCGGGCGCGGGAGCCGGCGGTGAAGCTTCGGGCTGGGCAGTCTCAGTGGCCGGAGCGGCCGGTGCACCGGATTCTGCGGACTCGCTCGGATCTCCGATCACGGCCAGGACCGCACCGACCTGCGCCGTGTCGTCCTCGGCGACGAGGATCTCGAGCACAACCCCCGCGACGGGTGAGGGGATCTCGGTGTCGACTTTGTCGGTTGACACCTCCACGATCGGCTCGTCGGCGGCGACCTGGTCACCCACCTTCTTGAGCCACCGGGAGATGGTGCCCTCGGTGACGCTTTCGCCGAGGGCCGGCAAGGTGACCTGCGTCGACATTTACGCTCCTTCTGAGAACTGACAGGTGGACTCCGCTCAGCCTATCCCCGATGAGCAGCCGCCGCATCGCCGACATTGCTCAGTTGCGCTCGGTTCCAGCCTCGCCGGACTGGCGTTCTCGCCCAGCAGTCGCGCGGGCACGGCCGGTCAAGGTGGCAGGGTCGACCCGTGGTCCGCAGGCGGCACCACGGGTCGACTGCTAGGCAAGTCTCCGGCTGCGGTTGGGCCTGTCGTATTCACCCGGCTCTGCCCGCGTCGACGAGGAGGTACTCCCACTCCATCGCTCGGCGGCCCGCGCCGAAACGCTCGGCGAGATCGACGAGAGCGGCGTCCAGTTCCGCGGCGCGTTCCGGTTGCCCGGCGAGGCGCCGATAGACCAGGATCGTGGGGCCGTAGTACGACTTGAAGAAGTCCAGGAAGGTTCGGGCTGAGTCGAACCGGTCTACGCGGACAGTGCGACGCGAGGTTTCGAATCGGTCGACCCCGTCGCCGAAGAGGCCCCGGACGTGCCGCTCGTCGCCCCATTTCGGCGGCGGAGTGGCACCGAGGGCGGGCGGTGGCGCGTACGGCTTCATCACGGCGAACATCTGCCCGACGAACCCCTCCGGGGTCCAGTGCGCAAGGCCGATCCGTCCGCCGGGGCGGGTGACGCGCAGCAGTTCGGACGCTGCTGATTGATGGTTGGGAGCGAACATCACGCCGACGCTGGAAAGAACGACGTCGAAGGACGCGTCCGCGAACGGCAGTGCCTGGGCGTCCGCCTCCCGCCACGTGATCTCGTGGAGGCCGTGCTCGGCTGCGCGCTGCCGGCCCACCTCGAGCAGTTCCGGTGTGATGTCTGCGGCCACGACGTGAGCCCCGGCGCGGGCGGCAGGGAAGGACGCATTCCCCGAGCCGGCGGCCACGTCCAGGACCTTCTCGCCCCTGGACACGCGGACGGCTTGCGTCAGGTCGGCGCCGAGTCCCGGGATGACCTCGTCGGCCACCTTGGCGTAGTCGCCCAGGGCCCACACAGTGCGGGCAGTGGTGGGAGTGGTTGTGGGTGTGGTTGTCATCGGTGTGCTCCTTGTGGTGCTGGGTGTGTGTCGGGATCGACACACCCAGGGTGTTCCCGGCGCCCGAGCGGAACCAGTTCAGGATCTGTACCCATCCAGTACTGGATCTGTACTGCCCTACTGGCGTCGCGGCTGATGGAGGCGTCCAATGGTGTTCTGGCACACAGTTGGAGGTGGCCATGAGCGGCTACGGACAGTTCTGCCCCGTTGCCAAGGCGATGGAGGTTCTCGACCAGCGGTGGACGTTGCTGGTGGTGCGAGAACTGCTTGCCGGAAGCACGCGGTTCAACGAGTTGAGGCGCGGGGTCCCCAAGATGTCGCCGGCCTTGTTGTCGGCCCGGTTGAGGTCACTGCAGCGCGCGGGGCTCGTCGATAAGTTCGAGGTGGGTGGCGCCCCGGAGTACCGGTTGACCCAGGCGGGCCGTGAGTTGTCCGGTGTCGTGCAGAGTCTCGCTGCCTGGGGGCTGAAATGGGTCCCTGAACTCGGCGAATCCGACCTGGACCCTCACCTGCTCATGTGGGACATCCACCGCACGGTCCCTGTCGATCAGTGGCCTCGGCAGCGGACCGTCGTGGAGTTTCGTTTCGACGACCTGAGGGGAGTCGGCGCCGCGTGGTGGCTCGTGGTCAACGACGGTGAAACCGACATCTGCGAGACCGACCCCGGGTTCGAGGTGGCTGCTACCGTCCGCACTCGGCTGGGTACCTTGATCCGCATTTGGCGCGGGGACACGTCCTGGTCCAGGGCACTTCGGGACGAGACAGTGTCCATCAGCGGCCAATCCGCGGTCCGGCGCGCGTTGCCGTCCTGGATCGGCAACTCCGTGTTCGCAGCCACCTAGGTGCGACGCCGCAAATCTGCCCGCCCGGTGTCCGCGACGGCAGCCGTGGTGCGTGGCGCGCAGGCCGGGGGCGGCATAATGGGCGAATGCGACTGCCCCGGTTTCTGCGCAGGCGATCGCGGCAGGGTCCGGCGCCCGTGCCGGACGCCTCGCTCGATCATCTCGCTGCCTTCGTGCAGGCGAGGCAGGGGGTTGAGGCGTGGATCGAGCAGCCCAACACTTTCACGCGCCCCAGCATGTTGCTGATCGCCTTCGACGGCGAATGGACCCGCCGGTCGGTACCGGATGTCGCCTGGGGGCGCCAGTTCGCGGCACGTAACGGCATCCCCGCCTACGACGCAGGTGTCGTCCCGTACCCACAACGGATGCGTGACTACAACGCCAGGCAGCGGCGGGGCCGGGCGTCAGCAGACTGAGCCGTCGGCAGCTTTCAAACGGCGAGTGTGGCAGCGAGTGCGATCAGGGTCCGCACGCCGAATCCCGTGCCGCCGGACGCAACGTAGTCGTACGGCTCGCCTTCGTGGAACGCCGGGCCCGCGATGTCGAGGTGAGCCCACGGCTGATCGGGCCCCACGAACTCTCGCAGGAACATCGCCGCAGACAGGGCGCCGCCGTGGCGGGTGTTGGGGCTGGACTTGAGGTCGGCGACCCTGGAGTTGAGCCCTTCGCGGATCTCTTCGGGCAGCGGTAGCTGCCAGAACGCCTCGCCGGCCGTCTCGGCCGCGTCCAGGACACGGTCGGCGGTGAGATCGTCGCTCGCCATCAAGCCGGCGGTGCGGTTGCCCAGGGCGACGATGCAGGCGCCCGTGAGTGTGGCGATGTCGACGATGAGGTCCGGCTTGTCGCCCGTGGCCCGCGTGAGCGCGTCGGCCAGGACCAGCCGGCCCTCGGCGTCGCTGTTGGCGTTCTCGACGGTCTTGCCACCGAACATCGTGAGGACGTCGGACGGCCGGTAGGCGGTGCCCGACGGTAGGTTCTCGGCGAGGGCCGCGTAAGCGGTGACCTTCACGCGTAGACCCAGATCTGCGATGGCGCGAGTGGCGGCCAGGATCGCCGCCGCCCCGGACATGTCGCACTTCATCGTGTACATCGAGTCGGAGGGCTTCAGGTTGAGCCCGCCCGAATCGAACGTGATGCCCTTACCCACCAGCGCCAGGTGGAACCGGGCTCCCCGCGGCGCGTAGCTGCAGCGCACCAGGCGCGGCGGCCGGGACGAACCGCCGCCCACGGCCAGGATGCCGCCGTATCCGTCCTTCTCGAGTGCCTTTTCGTCGAGCACCTCGACCGCGATGCGCGCCTCACGTGCGCGGCGGCGGGCGTCCTCGGCGAAAGAGTCGGGGTACAGCAGGTTGGCAGGCAGGTTGACCCAGGTGCGGGCGACGCATACGGCTTCGGCGATCGCTGCCGCCGTCGTCACCGCCTGCTTCGCTTCCGACTTGGTGGAGGAACTCACAATGGTGATCTTGCGCACCTTCTGCGGCTCGGGTTCGCTGGTCTGCTTGGCGTACTGGTAGGCGCCGAGCAGGGCGCCCTCAGCGGCGCCACGGATCACCTCGGGTTCGACCGCGTCCAAGGAGATCGCCACGTGCACGCCCGATTCGCCCGCGACACCCGCCGCAGCGCGGACACCGATGCCGGCAGCCCGACGCAGTTGTTCGGGGGTCACGTCGACACTCGGAAGCCCGACGACGGCCAGGCGGACATTGGCGGGACCGGGGACGATGACGGCAGTGCCGGGTTTGGCCGCGGCACCTAGGTTCTTCGCCCACTCGATGAGCGACGAACCGAAGCGTTTGGCGGCGCTCTTCTCGACGTCGTCGGGCACCCCGATCATGACGTCCTCTCCCGATGTGGCCGCCAGCCCCACCACGATCACGTCGGCGTCCGCGGGGATCGAGCGGGCCAAGTTCGCCTGGGGCAACGAGTTGCCTGTCATTGTCACCTTCTAGGTAGCGGGGAAATCACTAATGTAAAGCTTCGGGCGCTCAATCTGCGAGGCCCATGGGGCCATACACGAGCCGGTTCTCTTCATACAGCCATACTCGGTCGTGGCCGTCGTCTGCGAGTTCAAGGTAGTGCTGGCCGAGCCACTCCTCAGCGGCCTCCTGGTCGGGGAACTCTCGAATCAAAGAGGGCGGTTCCTCGCCGGCTGCGGCATGCCACTGGTAGCTCACGACAGGTCGGCACCTCGCTTGTAGAGAGGCTTCGGCTGGCGCAGGCCGCGGATCGAGATCCAGCGGTTGCTGAAGTAGAACAGCAGACCCTTGGACGTTTCGCGCGGCAGGCGAGCACGCAGCAACTTCTTGAAGCGGTTCCAATGCAGGAAGATCTCAAGAGCAGTGGCTGCCAGGGTTCCGTACGAGAGAATCAGCGCGACGCTCATCAGGCTCGCGGCGGTGGCGGCGCCCAAGGCCTGCTGCGCCACCAGTGCCACGACAACCGTCACCAGCAACATCGGCATGAGCCATTCACCGACACTCCAGCGCGAATCGACGTAGTCGCGGGCGAGGGACCGGGCGGGGGTTTTGTCGGCCTGATCCATCTGCTGGATGCGGGCTTCCCGCGTGGCCACCCTGTCACGCGCCTTAGCCTCCTTCGGCGTCACCTGCGGATGGACGCGGTCGCGCCTGGCCTGCTCGGCGGCCTTGCGTGTCGGCGTGGGAATCGTCTTCTTCGCCGGCCCCTTGGCCGGTGAGTCCGGAGCAGAGACCGGTTCGCTGACTTGTGAGGTGGAGTCCTTGCGCTGGTACGGGCTGAACAGACCCACGGTTAACCTTCTTCTGGACGACGTGTTGTCCTGACATCCTAGGCCAGGCGCACGCCCCAAGGCTGCCGCGTAGACTGGCGCCGACCGAAGGCGTCTTGAACAGTGAAGGAAACAGCTGATGAGTGGGCAATTGACGGTGCGAGTCGCCGGCCTCGGGACGTGGCGCCTGCCCCGTTGGCTGCTGGCAGATCTGAATCGCTTCGACACCGAGATCGAAGAGGCTGTCGCCGTCGGCGATGGCGCCCGGGCAACGCGGTTCCTGAAGCAATTGGTCGCCAACGTCACAGAGCAGGGCGAGCCGGTGACCACGTTTCCCGACGAGGCCAGCGATCCTGAGTCCGGTGCTAACGCGGCGCCGCGGGTAGACCTGGAGCTTCCCAGCTCGGCCGCGACCCTGGAACAGCTCGAGAAATGGCTGGCCAACACGCCATTGGAGGACGGGTTCCTCCCCGATTGAGGGGTCACTGATGCGGGTGCTGGTCGCTTGCCAGCGATTGGGGACTCTCGACGCGCGAGCGGTCGGGCGGCTGCTCGCGGGTGGTTGGGCCGATCTCGGCGCGACCGTGGCGGTGGTGCCGATGGCGGTGTCGGGAGCAGAACTGCAGGAAGCGCTCGATCCAGCCGGAGTCCATGTGGTTGTGCCGCCGTCCAGGGATGGAGGCACGGGCTGGCGCGAGTCCAGTGCGCCTTTGGGGGACGCGCTGACAGCCGCTCAGGCAGGCGGCGGGTGTGTCGCCTTGGATCTAACCCGCAGAACCGGACTCGATGCGGGAGCCGGTCTCCTGGGGACGCTCGGTGCTATCGCCGACGTCGATCTATCGTCCGGTTGGCATCAACTGAGCTCCATCGGGCGTCTTGACCTCGCACCGGCGACGTGGCCCGGCTCGGAGGTCATCGGGGTGGTCGACCCCGCCGAAATCTCCCTGCCGCTGGGTGGGTTGAGGGGGATCAGTTCTCTACGCGGACGCGAACTGGGCGTTGATCCGGCCGAGATGCTCGCAGCCGATGCAGCGCTGTCGCGCTTCGCTGTCCTCGCGGGTGTCGATCCGGCCACCCCAGGAGCAGGTGCGGGTGGGGGTGCCGGGTGTGCGGTTCTCGCTCTCGGCGGACGCCTGGTGACCGGCCCCCAACTGTGCGCGGAGCGAGTGGGCCTGGAGGAGTCCCTGGCCGTCGCGGACCTGATCGTCACGGCTTGCCCCAGCCTCGACATCGGCAACCACGGGGGGCCGGTGGTGCGGTACCTGGCCGATCGCGCTGCCGCTGCGGAGGTGCCGACCATCGTCTTCAGCCCTCAGGTCGCGATGGGGGGACGTGAGTTGCGCACGATTGGCATAGAGGCCGCCTACGCGCTGCCACCGGAACCGGATGCGGTGAAGCCGGCCGTGGCGCGCGTCGCCGTGGGGTGGGCTTGGTGACGGCCGGGCGCGGCCGTCACCGAATCGGGCATCGGAGCGGTTGGCCCAAGCCGTGGTGCCCATCTAGACTGGGCGCAGCGGAATAGACCCGGTTGAGCCGTAGTTGAAGCTGCATCGCAGCACAGGGAGAAGAAATATGACGACAGAATTGGCGGATGGCGTCCTGTTGACCGACGTGGCCTCGGCCAAGGTCAAGGACCTGCTCGATGGTAAGGAGCTGTGGCTGCGAGTCGCCGTGCAGCCCGGCGGCTGTTCGGGGCTGCGCTACCAGCTCTACTTCGATGATCGTGAACTCGACGGAGACGTGGTGCGCGATTTCGGGGGAGTCCGAGTCGTCACCGACAAGATGAGCGCGCCTTACCTGAACGGCGCCAAGATCGATTTCCAGGACACGATCGAGGCGCAGGGTTTCACGATCGACAACCCGAACGCGACCGGATCGTGCGCGTGCGGAGACAGCTTCCACTGAATCGGGGGCTCGTGTAGCCACTGTTAACTCAATGCGGCCATTTCGGCGCTTCAGGGGGAAGCGCTGGAATGGCCGTTTGAGTTAGTGTGGCCCATCTACACGGACATACTGGCAGATCCGCTAGTGGGAAGGGCGAGCCTTGAACCCTCACAGGACCGGGCGGGGGGCCCGAATCGGCTTCGTGGGAGCAATCCTCGCGAGCCTCGTCTTGCTTACTGGCTGCAGCCAGGAGACATGGGAGCAGGCGGCGCGGTTCGGGCTGCCGCCTCTGGCCAGCGATCGTGGTCAAGCGGTAGGCGATCTGTGGGTGGGAGCGTGGATCGCGTCCCTAGTCGTGGGGTTCTTCGTGTGGGGCTTGATCGCCTGGGTGGTGATCAGGTACCGCCGGCGCCATGCCGCCGAACTTCCGAAGCAGACCCGCTACAACCTGCCCCTCGAGTTGTTGTACACACTCGTGCCCTTCCTCATCATCGGCGTCCTGTTCTTCTTCACTCTGAGGACGCAGGACAAGGTGGGCGAAAAGGTGGCCAACCCGGATGTCACTGTCAACGTGATCGGGCAGAAGTGGTCGTGGACCTTCAACTATATGGAAGAGAACTCCCGGATCAACGCCGTCGTGCACGAGGTTGGGACACTCGAAAAGACGCCCGATCTGTATCTGCCGGTCAATAAGACCGTGCGCTTCAATCTCCAGTCCGCGGATGTGATCCACTCGTTCTGGATCCCGAACTTCTACTACAAGCTGGACGTCATTCCTGGGCACCCGAACTCGTTCGACGTAACGCCGACCCAGAAGGGCGAATACCTCGGAAAGTGCGCCGAACTGTGCGGCACCTACCATGCCGCCATGCTCTTCAACGTCCACGTCGTCGATGAGGAGCAGTACTACGAATACCTCGAGGGCTTGAAGGCCAAGGGGCAGGTAGGGGAGCGCAGAGTCCCCTCGAAGGTGACCCAGATACCCGTCCCGACCTCGAAGGAGGAGAAGTGACTGACGCCGCACTGACGCGCCAGGCGCTGGAAACCCAGAGCGAGGTGGAGCCCCTCCGCGACGGGGTGCAGCAGCACACCTTGGGGCAGTCTTTCATGAAGATCCTCACGACGACGGACCACAAACTCATCGCCAAGATGTACTTCGTGGTCGCGGGTGCGTTCTTCGGGTTCGGCGGTCTGCTGGCGCTGGCGATCCGCGCCGAGTTGGCCTTCCCCGGCCGGCAATACCTCAACTACGAGAACTTCAACCAGTTCTTCACGATGCACGGCACGATCATGTTGCTGTTGTTTGCGACCCCGATGTTCGCCGCGTTCGCGAACCTGCTGTTGCCGCTGCAGATCGGCGCTCCCGACGTCGCCTTCCCACGAATGAACGCGTTCGCCTTCTGGCTGTTCCTGTTCGGCGGGCTCATCGTGTGCTCTGGATTCCTGAGCCCGGAAGGGGCCGCCAGTTTCGGGTGGTTCGCGTATGCGCCGTTGTCCGACTCGATCAACTCGCCGGGCGTGGGCGGAGACCTGTGGCTCATGGGTCTTTACCTGACGGGCCTCGGGACGATCCTCGGTGCGGTCAACTTCATCACCACCATCATCACCATGCGGGCACCGGGCATGACCATGTTCCGGATGCCCATCTTCACCTGGAACATCCTGGTCACGTCGATCATGGTGCTCATCGCCTTCCCGATTCTCGCAGCGGCACTGCTGGTGCTCGAGTCCGACCGGACCCTGGGAACCCACATCTTCGATGCCGCCACGGGCGGCCCGCTGCTGTGGCAGCACCTGTTCTGGTTCTTCGGACACCCCGAGGTGTACATCATCGCGCTGCCGTTCTTCGGCATCGTCACCGAGATCCTGCCCGTGTTCAGCCGCAAGCCGCTGTTCGGCTACGTCGGTCTCGTGGCGGCGACCCTGGCTATCGGTGCCCTTTCGATCTCGGTGTGGGCGCACCACATGTTCTCCACGGGCGCGGTGAACCTCCCCTTCTTCTCGTTCATGACGTTCATGATCGCCGTGCCTACGGGGGTGAAGTTCTTCAACTGGATCGGGACCATGTGGGGCGGCTCGTTGAGCTTCGAGACGCCTATGCTGTGGGCGTTGGGGTTCCTGACCACGTTCTTGTTCGGCGGCCTGACCGGCGTCATCCTGGCCAGCCCACCCCTCGATTTCCACGTGACCGACACCTACTTCGTCGTCGCTCATTTCCACTACGTGCTCTTCGGCACGGTGGTGTTCGCGATGTTCGGCGGCTTCTACTTCTGGTGGCCCAAGATCACCGGACGCATGTTGAACGAGGCTTGGGGCAAGGTTCACTTCTGGATCCTGTTCGTGGGGTTCCACACCACCTTCTTGGTGCAGCACTGGCTCGGGGTCGAGGGCATGCAACGCCGGATTGTCGATTACCTGCCGCATGAAGGCTTCACTCTTCTCAACCAGGTTTCGACTGTGGGTGCGTTCCTGCTCGGCGTATCGATGTTGCCGTTCTTCTGGAACATGTGGATCAGCCGCAACTCACCGAAGGTCGAGAGCGATGATCCTTGGGGCTGGGGCCGCTCGCTCGAATGGGCGACATCGAGCCCGCCGCCTCGCCACAACTTCGTCAAACTGCCGCGCATCCGCAGCGAGTCCCCCGCGTTCGATCTCAACCACCCAGAGGCCAGTCGGCAGACACTGGACGCGGCCGAGTTGGCACTGCTCGAAGGCGAGCGCAAGCACACGGAGGTGCAGTCGTGAAGGTAGAAGCCCGGATCTTCGCAGTCATCGGCTTGTTCTTCGCGATCACCACGCCGGTCTATTGGTTCCTCGCCCAGGAGATCATCGGCACGGTGGCCCTCGGTTTGACCTTCCTCTTGGGAGCGATCATCGCCGGTTACCTGTTCATCACTGCTCGCCACATGGAACCGCGGCCCGAAGACCGCAAGGACGGTGAAATCGTAGAAGGGGCGGGCGAACTCGGCTTCTTCCCACCCAGCAGCATTTGGCCGTTCTGGACGGCGCTGACAGTGTCCATAGCCGCGCTTGGCCCCGTGTTCGGCTGGTGGCTCACGATCCTCGGGCTCGGCCTCGGAATCTGGGCCCTCTGCGGCTGGGTATACGAGTTCTACCGCGGTGAGTACGCGCACTGATTAAGTGCGCGCTCACCACGGCTCACCAACTGGAGTGGAGAGGGCGTCCTTCCTCATACCCTGAACGCGACTGAATGCCCACTACCGCCCGGTCGTGGAACTGGTCGAGGCTCCGCGCGCCTGCGTAGGTGCAGGACGAACGCACTCCGGACACGATGAAGTCCACCAGATCCTCTACCCCCGGGCGCTGCGGGTCGAGGTACATGCGCGAGCTTGAGATGCCTTCCTCGAACAGCCCGGCACGGGCGCGCTCGAAGGCACTCTGCTCCCGCGTCCGCATGCGGACCGCCCGCGCCGAGGCCATCCCGAAGGACTCCTTGTAGCCACGCCCGTCGTGGTCGATGAGCAGGTCACCGGTCGACTCGTGGGTGCCTGCGAACCAGGAACCGATCATCACCGCACCGGCACCGGCCGCAAGCGCGAGGGCCACGTCCCGCGGGTGGCGCACCCCGCCGTCCGCCCAGGTCGCCTTCCCCTCACCGCGGGCCGCCGCCGCACATTCCAGCACGGCACTGAATTGAGGCCGTCCGACGCCGGTCTGCATGCGCGTCGTGCACATGGCCCCAGGACCGACCCCCACCTTCACCACGTCGGCGCCGGCCGCGACCAGGTCGGTTACGCCCGCTGCCGTAACCACGTTCCCCGCCACGATGGGGGTTCCGCACCCCCGCGCGTCCACCACACGCCGGGCGGCAGCCACTGAGTCGATCATGCGCTCCTGGTGGCCGTGGGCGGTGTCCAGCACCAGCACATCCGCTCCGGCCTCCAGCAGCGCCGTGGAACGCCCCGCGACGTCCCCGCTGATGCCTACCGCCACTCCGATCTTGAGCCTGCCCTCCGCGTCCAGCGCAGGGCGGTAGAGGGTCGCTCGCAAGGCTCCCTTCCGGGTCATGATGCCGACCAACCTGTCGTCTTCCACGACGACGGCGACCTTCTGATGCCGGGCGCCAAGGCGGTCGAACACCTCCTGCGGATCGGCCGTGTGGCCGACCACGGTGAGGTCGGTGGTCATGACCTCATGCACTTGGGCGAAGCGGTCCACGCCCGCCGCGTCGGCCGCGGTCATCACGCCAAGAGGCCGCCGTGCGGGGTCGACGATCACAACGACGCCGTGAGCCCGCTTGGGCAACAGAGTCAACGCCTCGCCGACCGTGGTGCTCGGTGTGACGGTGATCGGCGTGTCGAACACCGTGTGGGCCGATTTGACCTTGTGGATCACCTCGCTGACGACCTCGCGGGGAATGTCCTGCGGGATGATGGCGATTCCGCCGCGGCGCGCGATCGTCTCGGCCATGCGCCGGCCAGATATCGCCGTCATGTTCGCCACGACCAGCGGCAGCGGATTCGCCAGGCCGTCGGCGGAGGTGAGGTCGACGTCGAGACGGGAACTCACGGCGGAGCGGTTGGGCGCCATGAAGACGTCGTCGTAGGTCAGTTCGAAGAAGGGCTCACCATCAAGGAAACGCACGCAGCGATTATCGCTCATCCCAGGCCCAGCGACCCCATCCTCACGGCCCGAAGTTGCGTGGACGTGCCTTGCTGCCGGGTCTAGCCGGACACCTCCTTGGGCGGTTCGTGGTCTTCGCTGGCGGTGTGACTGCCGGATGAGATCTCCGCGGCGGTCGGTTTCGGGATGTCGCGCCCGAAGTACCACCGCGACATGGCCGCCCTGAACTTGCTGACGCCCTTGCCGGTTCGGACACCGAACTCGTCGGTGGCCGGGCTGGCGGAGACGATAGCCGGCTGCTTGTGCTGGGTGATGTGGAACGCTTCGGATGCGGAGAGCGGCGCGTGGGCCTCGGAGTACGTCCCCTCGGGGCTGCGCACGATCACACCGGATTCACCACCGTGCAATGCCCGCTCGCGATCGCGCCGCTGCAGTGACAGGCACAGGCGCCGCGTGATCAGGAAGGCGGCCACAGGAGCCAGGAACACGGCGACCCGCATGAACACGGTCACGTCGTTGAGACTGAGCTTGAACTGCGTGGCGATGATGTCGTTGCCTCCCGCCAGCCAGAACATCGCGTAGCAGGTCATCCCGGCCACACCGACAGCGGTGCGGGTGGGTGCATTGCGGGGGCGGTCCAACACGTGGTGTTCCCGGTCGTCTCCGGTGATCCACTGCTCGATGAACGGGTACAGCGCCAAGCCTGTGAACAGCAGGCCCATAAGCACGAGCCCGGGCAGGACGACGTTCCACGACCAGGTGGTGCCCGCGATATGCCATTCCCAGTTGGGGATTATGCGGACCGCGCCTTCTACCCAGCCCATGTACCAGTCCGGCTGCGACCCGGCCGTCACCTGAGCCGGGTTGTACGGGCCGTACGCCCACACCGGGTTGATCTGCAACGTCGCGCCCATCAACACCGTGACGCCGAAGACGATGAAGAAGAAGCCTCCCGCTTTGGCCATGTAGACCGGGAACAGGGGAGCGCCGACCACGTTGGTGTCGGTGCGGCCCGGCCCCGGGTAGTGGGTGTTCTTGTGGTAGACGACGAGTGCGAGATGCGCGCTCACAAGGGCCAGGATCAGGCCCGGGATCAGCAGGATGTGCACCATGTACAACCGCGAGATGATCATGTCTCCCGGGAATTCCCCACCGAACACGAAGAACTCCGCCCAGGTGCCGATCAGCGGGATAGACCGGACGAGCCCGTGTACGAACCGCAGGCCGGTACCGGACAGCAAATCGTCGGGCAAGGAGTAACCCGAGAACCCCGCGAGCAGCGAGATCGACAGCAGTCCCACCCCGATGAGCCAGTTGATCTCCCGCGGCTTGCGGAACGCACCGGTGAAGAAAACACGCAACATGTGCACCGTGGCCGACGCCACGAACAGCATGGCGGCCCAGTGGTGAACCTGGCGCAACAGCAGCCCGCCGCGGACGTCGAACGAGATCGCCAGCGTCGAGGCGTACGCCTCCGACATCGGCAAGCCGCGCAGCAACTCGACCGAACCCTCGTATTGGATCTCGGCCATCGACGGTTTGAACCAGATGGTGAGGAAGATGCCGGTCAGCAGCAGGATGATGAAGGTGAAAAGGGCTATCTCCGCCACGAGGAAGGACCAGTGGTCGGGAAACACCTTTCTGAGGTTCTTCTTGAAGAGCGTAGCAAGACCCGCGCGGTCGTCCAGCCAGGTCAGCGGCTTGATGAGCCGTCCTGGCGGCGGCGTTGTAGAAGGACGTTTGGGTTCAAGCACCGGCGACTCGGGGGTCGTGCTGGTCGGTTTGGCCATCACCGATCACCGTCCTTGAAGTCTCTGCTCGAGTCGCGCTCGAAGTAGCTCGCCCCGACAGGCACAGTGAAATCGCTGCGCGCTATCAGGTAACCGTCGGCGTCCATGGTGATCGGGAGTTGGGGCAGCGATCGTGCCGCCGGGCCGAAGATGACGACGCCGGAGTTGGCCAGATCGAAAGTCGACTGGTGGCAGGGGCAGAGCAGGTGCCCTGTCTGGCGCTCGAACAGGTTGATCGGGCATCCGACGTGCGTGCAGATCTTCGAGTAGCACATGATGCCGCCGACGTGCCAATCTCTGCGGGATTCGGGCACCTTGATCCGGTTCGGATCCATGCGGACGATGATGATCGAGGCTTTCGCCTTCGCCTGCTGGAGTTGCGTTCCGTGCAGCACCTTCATGTTCTCGGGCTGGGCGGTGATGAGCTCGTTGATTGGAATGTCCGCCGCCTTGATCCGGCGGAAGGTGACGTCGGTCACCAGATGAACCCCTTCGGCCCACAGGGTCTTTTCCAGAGTCTCTGCCCGGGTCTGCGCAGTGGGCCAGGGGCCCATGTCGGCCAGGACGACCAGTGCAGGCAAGCCCACGAGGCCCAATGCGCCACCCAAGCTGGCGCCGATGAGGCGACGGCGTCCTATCCCCGACTGCTCGAGTCCAGTAGCGAACGCGGCGCCGATGGCTTCTCTGTCGGCGGCGGGTGAGGCGGCAGGATGGCGGTCTTCGACCGACTCCTCGTCGCCCATGATCGTGCGGGACCAATGGACGGCTCCCACCCCGACGAAGAGGATCGCCAGCCCCATCGTCAACCCGAGCAACAGGTGCTGGGCAGCGAAGCGGGAATCACCGACGACGAACATCAGGTCGCGGGGCACTGCGAAGTAGACCACCACGAACGCGATGACGAGCACCGGGACGAGCCCGAAGAGGGTGACGACCTGGAAGTAGGCCCGGTTCCCTGCGCCCTTGTCGACGTCGGTGTAGCGCGGGATGTGCTGGATCCCGGGGTCGGGCACGGGGTGTTCCGACGACGTGTCGTTCGGGCGCAGATCCACGTCCTTGTGCTCGCTCATCGGGCCCGTGCTCCCTTCGCCGCGATCCAGACGGCGAACAGGCTCAGGCCGCCGATGCCGATGATCCAGCCCCAGAAGCCTTCGGTGACGGGGCCGAGGCCGCCGAGAGTTAGCCCACCGGACGGCTGCTCTTCGAGTTGCCGCAGGTAACCGATGATGGCGCGGGCGTCATCGTCGGGCAGGTTCTGCTGGCCGAAAACGGGCATCTGCTGCGGGCCCGTGCGCATTGCTTCCCAGATGTGGATGCTCTCTACGCCGCGCAACGGGGGAGCGTACTTGCCGTTGGGGAGCGCGCCGCCGCCGCCGGAGAAGTTGTGGCATGCAGAGCAGTTGGTCCGGAACAGTTCGCCTCCGCGGGCGATTTCTTCGGCGGTTAGGCCTGCGGGGTTGTACTGGTGCTCTTGCGGGATGCTGGGACCGGGACCCAGGGAGGCCACGTACGCGGCCAGTTGCAGGGTTTCCTCGGGCGAGAAGAACGCGGGTTTGCGAGGTGCCTGCTGGGCGGGGGCCGCCATGGGCATCCGGCCCGTGCTGACCTGGAAGTGGACGGCGGCCGCGCCCACACCGATCAGGGACGGTCCCTGACTCGTTCCTTCACCGTTGAGGCCGTGGCAGGACGAGCAGGTCTGGTCGAACAGCGCCTTGCCTGCCTCGATCTGGTCCGTGGAACCGTCCGCCATGCTTTGCGGCGCGGGCTGCACGGCTGCGTAGCCGAAGCCCAGGGCGAACAGCGCGAAAATGATCGCCAGCGGTCGGATCGCTTGGCTTCGCCGTTTCGCAGTGAGGAATCGCACAGGGTTCCTTTCGGTTGGGCGGCTAGCGCAGGAAGTAGATGACGCCGAACAGGACGATCCAGACAAGATCGACGAAGTGCCAGTAATAGGAGGTGACAACCGCATTCACAGCCTGCTCGTGCGTGAACTTGCGGGCCATGTAGGTTCGCCCGAGCACCAGGAGGAAGGCGACGAGGCCCCCGATGACGTGGAGACCGTGGAATCCCGTCGCCAGGAAGAAGGCGGAGGTGTACGCGTTGGTGGACGGCACGAACCCCTCACCGATGAGGGTGGCGTACTCGAACGCCTGCCCGGCGACGAAGACCGAACCCAGGACGAACGTCACCACGTACCACTCGCGCATCCCCCACTTGAGAACGTTCATGATCGACCCGGTGCGCTTGACCCGCTCGTTCTCCGCCGCGATGACACCCATCTGGCAGGTCACGGAGCTGAATACAAGGACTGCCGTGTTGGCGATGGCGAACGGCATGTTGAAATGGGAAACCCCCCACTCCCACATGCTCTGCTCAAGGCCCTGCTGCTGGGCGTAGCTGTTGGTCACGTTGCGGAGCGTGAAGTATGCGGCGAACAGTGCCGCGAAGAACATCAGTTCGGAGGCGAGCCAGACGATCGTGCCCACCGCGACCCTGTCGGGGTGCCCAGGCGTGCGGCGCATTCGAGAGGGTGCGATCGGGTGGATGGCCCCAGAGGGCAGAACAGTCGCCCCGCTGGTTTCCGCTGTAGTCGCCACCCGCACATTATTACGGCAATGCGTCCAGGAAGCTATGCGTGCAGCAGGCGATTTTCCCAGGAAAGCTGTTCCTGCGCTGCTGTTTGCGATAATCGGCCCATGTTTCTCCGGCTGATGGCGCTTCCGCTCCACGCCGACCCTGACAACCAGCCCCCGCCGCTCACTCCCATCAGGCTGTTGACGGAGTGGACGTTCTACTGGTGGGTGGCCCTGGCGCTCGGGCTGTCGGTGGGCTTGTACCTGTGGGGCGTGTGGCGGCTGACCAGACGAGGGGACGCGTGGCCGATCGGTCGCACGCTGTCCTGGTGCCTGGGTGGAATGGGTACTGTCGCCATCGCAGCCTTCAGTTCGATCGGGGCCTACGACACGGTGCTGTTCAGCGTTCACATGGTCCAGCACATGATCCTGTCGATGATCTCGCCGGTTTTCATGGCTCTCGGCGCTCCGATGACGCTGCTGTTGCGTAACGTCGGTCCGCGGATGCGCAAGAGACTGGTCGGCCTCCTGCATTCGTGGTTGGCGAAGATTCTCTTCTTCCCGCCACTGACCACGTTGTTGATGATCGCCAACCCGATCGTCTTGTACCTCAGCCCGTTGTACGAGTTCACGCTCTTCAACGACGTCGCCCACGAGTGGTTGCACATCCACTTCTTGGTGACAGGTTGCCTCTTCTTCTGGCCGCTGCTCGGCACCGATCCGATGCCTCACCGTCTCCACTACCCGCTGCGGATCATGCTCTTCTTCATCACGATGCCCTTCCACGCCTTCCTGGGCGTGACCATCATGGGGTCCACGACGCTCATCGCCGAGGATTGGTACCTGGCCTTCGGCCGCTCATGGCCCCCGAGTCCGCTGGAGGACCAATACCTTGCGGGCGGGATCATGTGGGCGACGGGCGATTTCGTGATGCTCGTGATCATGAGTGTGTTCTTCGTCCAGTGGTGGCAGGACAGCCAGCGTGAGGCGCGGCGCGAGGACAGGCGCCTCGACCGCGAGGAGGCGTCCGCGGCTCGGGCCGCCGAACTCGGCGATCGGGGCGCCGGTCCCGAGATCTACGACCGCAACGACGAGGGTGACCGATAGGATGCGCGTAGCTCACCGGCGCCGGGGAACCGGCAGACAGAGGATTCGCGATGGCTGACGCAACGACCGACCCGAAAGTCAAGGTGCTCTTGTACTCCGATGACCGCACGGTGCGCCAGCAGGTACGGCTCGCTCTCGGCAAGAGGGTTGCGGCCGACCTTCCCGAAATCGAGATCTTCGAAACGGCAACCGAGCCCGCAGTCATCACCGCCCTGGATACGGATCGTTTCGACCTCGTGATCCTCGACGGCGAGGCTGTTCCGTCCGGCGGCATGGGCATCGCCTACCGCATGAAGGACGAGTACTCGCCTGCGCCCCCGGTGCTGCTCCTCGTCGCGCGGGTCGCGGACGCGTGGCTCGCCAGTTGGTCCAAGGCCGAGGCTGTTGCCGTTCACCCGATCGACCCCGTGCGGCTGCCCCAACAGGTGGCCGACCTGCTGCGCGCAGGAATCGGCGAGGCCTGATGGGTTTCACCTGGCCCGAGGTGCTGTCTTCCCTGATCACAAGGCAACACCTTGGGGACGAGGCCGTCCGGTGGGCGATGAATGAAGTGCTCTCGGGGGACGCCACGCCGGTCCAGATTGCGGGCTTTGCGGTGTCGCTGCGGGCGAAGGGCGAGACGGTTTCGGAGATCTCGGCACTGGCGGACGTGATGCTGGAGCGGGCGACGCCGATCGAACTCGTGGCCGAGGCCGTCGACGTCGTCGGATCCGGCGGCGACCGCGCCAACACCGTCAACGTCTCCACGATGGCAGCCATGGTGGCTGCTGCTGCGGGCGCAAAGGTGGTCAAGCACGGGAATCGGGCGGCGAGTTCGATGTGTGGCACCGCCGACTGCCTGGAGGAACTTGGCGTGGTCCTCGACCTGCCACCCAGCAAGCAGGGGCGCGTCTTGGACGAGATCGGCATGGTCTTCCTGTTCGCACCTCGCTACCACCCGAGCCTGCGCCACGCCGCTGTCCCACGCCGAGAGCTCGGCATTCCCACGACCTTCAACTTCCTCGGCCCCCTGGCCAACCCTGCCCGGCCCGTCGCCCAAGCGATCGGAGTCGCCGACAGCGGTATGGCTGAGCTCATGGCAGGCGTTCTCACGCGGCGCGGAAATCGTGGATTGGTGTTCTTCGGCGGCGACGGGCTCGATGAACTGACGACTACGACGACTTCCGATGTCTGGACGTTCGAGTCAGGCCGGTGCGTTCGCACCAGTCTCGACCCACTGGACCTAGGGCTACCGCGATCGCGGAAGGAGGACTTGGTGGGTGGTGCTCCGCCGGTGAACGCGCAGATCGTGCGCGACACCCTGGCAGGCAAGCCTGGTCCTGTGCGCGACATCGTCGTGCTGAACGCCGCCGCCGCGTTACTCGCCTTCAACAGGCCCGAAGTGGACGCCGACCTCACGGCTCAGATGCTGACCCACCTCGAAACGGCCCGCCACGCCCTGGACACCGGTGCTGCCGCCCGCCTGCTCGACGACTGGGTGGCGCTCACGCAGCAACTCGCCGCCTGACCGCTAGCCGAGCCCTGCCGCCGCCACGCTCTGGGGAAGCAGCGTGAGGTACGGCCCGATAACCAGCGAGGGGCCGTAGGGGAACGGCTGGCCGCGGCGGTGATGACCGCGGGTCGCTATCAGGCCCCAGACCACGCCGACCAAGCTGCCGACCAGGGCGGCAGTGAGCAACCAGGGCACGCCCAGGGTGCCGGCGGTCGCTCCCACCAGCACCGCGAGCTTGACATCGCCGAACCCGAGGCCTCCCGTCACTCTCCACAGCGCCCAGAACAGCCCGCCGAGCACTGCTCCGCCTGCGAAGGCGGACAAGACAGGCTGCCAGCCCTGGACGAGGGCCAGTACGGACAGTGCCAGCGCCGCAAGTGCCCAGCCGATCCGCATGAGGGGCCCGGGCAGGTAGGTGGTGCGCGCATCAATCGCTGCGAGGACCACTCCGATCGTGCCGAGAGACACCCAGGCCAATCCGATCGGCCACGCGGTGCCCAGCGCGGAGATGGTCAGTGCCGCGGTGACACAGCAGGAGGTCAGCGCCCGGAATCCGACGGTCGGCAGTGCCGCGTAGCCGATCTTGTCGACAGGTGCTTGGGGTGGCTCAGGCAGGCGCCGCAGGGCGGGGCCGATGCCGAACCAGGTCACGACGCCGCCGAGTGCAGCCAGCGCAAGCAGCCAGAGGGTCATGTCAGCAGTATGACCGCCGGGTGGCACGTTTCATCGTCACGCCGCCGCTCGCTGGACCGCCGCCCGGTCGGCGCGCGTCTGCACGGCTTGTGCTGCGGCCAGGAGTTGCACCTCGGCCCAGCGGGTCGTGAACCGCAGCCTGCCTGTGAGGGCTGCCTCGATCTCGTCCGGGCGCAGTCCGCAAGCGGTGGCGATGCGGCCCGGCAACCAGCCGTGCGCGTTGAGCATGCGCACGGCTAGCGTCGCGGCCTGCGCCTGCACGGGCTCCCGGCGCATCGCTTCCAAGAAATCGGGTGTGACGTTGAGGAGCGCGCTGCCACAGCCCGCGGGGATGCGGCAGCGAGGTTTGCCCGCTCGGCCGAACAACAACGACTCGAGCACCCGGGCAGGTACCCCGGCCGCGACCGCGAGCGCGCGCCACGGAAGGTTGCTGGTGGCCAATAAGTATCGCGCATAGGCCCGGAACGGGCCGGCGGCGACCCACCCTACTGTGGAGTTGGTTTCGTCCATACTGAACATGCCGTTATCCACAGGCGTTTGTGAGCGAGAGAAGCGATCTTTTCGAGATGGGTTTCTGCAAGCATCAGCCCCGCGGCTGTCGAGTCAGATAGCTGCCACGACTACCGCAGGGCGTGATGCCTAGCGCGATGCCTGCCTGAAACCGGCCGCTTCAGCGGCCTCGGAACTGGCGAACCAGACATCGGCGATCGTCCGGTTGTAGCCGGCCGATCCGGGGACGTGATACTTCATCGAGCGTTCGTTGCCTTTGACCGAGAATCCGGACGGTGGTGCGGAGCCGACATACGAGTCGGCACCGAACCTGTCAGGCGCGAAAGGGCGCATCACCTTCCTCGGCAGCCGCAGGCACATCGCCCGCCGCCTCGGTGTCCGGAGTGTCGGCAGGCACGTCGACCGCTGCCGCCGCCTCGTCCAACGCTGTGTCGACGGACACTTCGGCTCCCGACTCGGCGTCCAGAGTGTCGGCGGGGACGTCCACCGCTGCCGCGGCGTCCGCCGCGACGGTCTGAGTCGCACCTGGCTCGGCTGTCTGTGTCGCCACCGGCTCCGGAGCACCTTCGGACGTCATATCCGCCGAGGCGGCCTCATTGCTGAACTTGGGGGGCGTATAGGCGGGGCTGGGCGTGTGCGCCTCCCACCCGCTCTTGGACCCTGTCAGTTTCTTGATGAGCACCAAAGCGCCACCCAAAGCAGCAGCGACCAGGCTGACCACCAATAGCGTCTTGCCGGCCTTGCCCTTCTTCTTCTCAGTCACGGCGACGTCCTTGCCCGCCAACGCCGCGGCAGCGGCGGTCACTCGCCCGGCGGCCTCTTTCGCTGCCGGATGCTCGGCAGCATCATGGAGGGCACCGGTGACTTTGGGCATGAAGTCGTCCACCACCCGCTCACGGGCGACCTCGACGGCGGGAGCGATCTTGCCGAGAGCGTCCTCGATGTGTGGCTGCAGGGCCTCCAGTGCCGCAACAGCGACAGCCGCGCTCTTCACCTTGGCATCGTGCGCCAGCGGTCCCACCTTCTCCCCGGCCTCCTCGACAAATGGGGACAGCTTCGTCACGGTCGCGTTCAGCGCCTGCGCGCCGATGTCGGCGGCCTGGTGAGCCCTGTCTTCCACGATCTTCTGCAATTCCTTGCGTTTCACGGGGTTCCTCCGCTCTAGGTCCTGCTGCAACCGTACCCAAACCGTGAAGGTCATGACAGGTGCCGAGGACCGATTCCGCCCCCCGATTGCCGTGGCCCTGGGCGACGGTGGAGACCAGCCACGCAGTGGGTAGGGTGGCCGCAGTCGAATTCGGAAGGATCCAAGTGAGCTCTGCAACACTGCACACAAATCACGGTGACATCACCATCGAACTGTTCCCCGACCAAGCCCCCAAGACAGTCGCCAACTTCGTCGGCCTCGCGACTGGGGCAAAGGAGTACACCGATCCCGAGACCGGGACGCCCACCACAGGCAACTACTACGACGGACTTGTCTTCCATCGGGTGATCGACGGTTTCATGATTCAAGGCGGCTGCCCGCGCGGTGACGGCAGGGGTGGCCCCGGCTACACGTTCGCCGACGAGTTCCATCCCGAACTCAGCTTCTCGAAGCCCTACCTGCTGGCAATGGCGAACGCCGGGCCCGGAACGAACGGCTCACAGTTCTTCATAACTGTCGGACCGACACCTCACCTGAATCGGCGCCACACCATCTTCGGGGAGGTCGTCGATCCCGCGAGCCGCGAGGTCGTGGACAGCATCGCCAAGACCGAGGTTGACCGCTCCGATCGACCGCTTCAGCCGGTCGTCATCAACTCCGTCACGGTGGTCTGATCGCTCCTTGTTCCACTCTCGCCGCCCTTCGGCTCACGCCGGGGGGCGGCGCCATTTCCTGGGCTTGCCGCGGAATGGTCGGCTGCGGGGCGCGCAGGCCGGTCTGATGCGAATCGTGCGAACCGCCGAGAACGGTGGACGGCACGCTCGCCGCCGAGACGCCGATCGCGATGGGCCAAGCCCAGTCGCCCTGGATGTCGATCAACCGCACGCCGGGACGTTCGAGCCAGGCGGCAATGCGCTGAGTTTCTTCCACTGTGGCTGCGGGCTGGGGCGGAATGGGTTCGGTCACCGTCTCGGCGGTGGCCTCCACGGCGCGTGACACCGCTTGCGGGACTTCGCCGCTGCGGGCCAGCCCGGATCCCGCGAGACGGCCGTACCTGATGACATGGATCTCCCACCCCTCAGGCGCTTTGTATGCCGCGACGATCTGCGGGCAAGCGGCCAGGCTCGCCACCCGGTGGTGGCGCAGGGCGGCCGCGGCGTACCCGGCCAGCCGGTCACGGATCACCGCCGCCTCCTCGAACCTCTCGGCCGCGACCAGCCTGCGCATGCGCGTGCCGGTCGCTGTCAGCACCGGCCTGACATCGACCGCGAACGCTGTCGCCACCTGACCGGCAACTGCGGCGTACTCGTCCCGGGTGACAGCGCCGACGCACGGAGCGCAGCACTTGCCCAACTCGCCGAGTGCACAGCCGGGGGCTCCGGTTCGAATCGAGATGCGCTGCGTGCATTGTCGTAGGGGAATGGCGTCGTAGACGGCGAGCATCACGTCTTCTGCTGAGCGCCGACTGGGGAAGGGCCCGAAGTAGCGCCCGGCGTCGGGCGCCACTTGCCGGACGATCGACAGACGCGGAAAGGGCTCAGCCGTGAGTTTCAACCACACATGTCGCTGCGGAAACTTCGAGCGGCGGTTGTAGCGGGGTGAATGCGTGGCGATGAGGCGCAACTCAAGCACCTCGGCCGCCAGCGGTGTCGGACATTCAACGGTCTCGACACCTGTGGCGATCCGGACCATCTCGTCCATGCGCGGACGGGTTTCGGCTGCCGTGAAGTAGGAGCGGACCCGTGAGCGGATCGATTTGGACTTGCCCACGTACAGCACCTGTCGCGGTTGCCCAGGATTGTCGGCCACGAAAGCGTAGACACCCGGACCGGTCGGAAGATCGGCCGCCCAACCGCGCTTGGCGCGCCGCTGGGGTGAGACCCGGTGCATGAACTCGCGCAGGTCGTCGATCGTGACCACACCCAAGTTACCGGTGCGTTCGATCAACCCGTGCAGAACATCCACTGTCGCGCGGGCGTCGCTGAGGGCGCGGTGGTTGGGCGCGACGGCCGTCTTGAAGTGCCGCGCCAGCGTTGCCAGTTTCACGTTCGGAACCTCATCGCGCAGCAGCGTCTGCCGGGCAAGAGCCACTGTGTCGATGACCGCGTTGCCGGGCCAAACGTAGCCGTGCTCGGCGCAGGCACGCTTGAGGAACCCGACATCGAACCCGGCGTTGTGCGCGACCAGGACAGTGTTGCGGGCAAACTCGAGGAATGCCGGCAGCACCTCTACCAGACGCGGAGCGCCGGCCACCAATTCGTTGGTGATTCCCGTCAGGACGGCGATCAACGGCGGGATGCTGGTAGCGGGGTTGACCAGGGTCTGGAACTCGCCCACAACTTCGCCTCCGCGCGTCTTCACCGCGCCGATCTCGGTGATCGCATCGGCTTCGCCTCCGCCAGTGGTCTCGAGATCGACGACGCAGAATGTCACCTCCGACAAGGGGATTCCGAGGTCGTCGAACGTCGGTTGGGCGACCGTTGCTCGAGTCGGGGCTGTCATACCCGAAACGCTATTGCGGGCGACTGACAGATTCCCGCCAACGCGCTCATGCGCGAGTCGCCGCCCAGCAATCGGCCGGCGATGAGGAGCCCGAAAAGTGTCAGACCCCTCAGATTGACTTACGGCATGGACATCTTGCGGGTGGATTGCAGTCAGTGCAGCATGCGCGGGCTCGCGTGCGGCGACTGTGTGATGAGCGTCTTTCTGAGCGGCGGCGCCGGGGTTCCGGCGCTGGATGAGACGGAGCAGAACGCGCTGTCAGCGCTCTCCGACGAGGGGCTGCTGCCGCCTCTGCGCTTGGTTCACGTCACTGCGTCGCAGGTGAAGTCGCCGCGAAGGCAGGCGGCGCGGCAGACGCGCCGGGGCCCAGTCGACGCCACGAGCACGGCCTCACTGTTTGCAGACTCTGAGGAAGTCGTTTAGGATTTTCTCAGAGAACTGGGTTTTCCGGGTTTCTAGTGGACCGTGTCCACACGGTGAGGAGAGCGTCTGTGCCGAAGTTGCATCGAGGAATCGCGGCGGCTGCGATCGCTGGTCTGATTACGGGATCGGTCTTCATGCCCGGCATGATGCCCACAGCCAGTGCAGATCCCATCGATGATGCGAAGACCGAACTTGTCAGGCTCGAAGAGCAGCACAGCGCGATCGAGGCGCAGTTCACTGCGGCGCAGCAGAAGGTGAAAGAGGCCGAGGGCAGGCTGAAGACGGCCGCCACCGATCTCGGCACTCAGGAGAAGTTGGTCGTCGGCTTGCGCGCTCAGGCCGTGCAGGTGGCGCTTTACCAGTTCCAGAGTCGCGGCGCCGACCTCAATGTCCAACTCTTCACGAGTCCTGATCCAGATACCTTCCTGAACAAGATCTCGACCACACAGCAGTTTGAGTCCAACATCGCGGGGTCACTCCAGGCCTACCAGGCCGAGGTCGGCAACCTGGAATCCCTCAAGCGCACCATCTCGTCCGAGACCGAGACGATCCGGTCCGAAAAGCAGCGGCTGGAAACCCTGAACAAGCAAGCCGAAGAGAAGGTCGAACAGCAAAAGACCTTGATCTCGCGGCTCACCGCCGAGCAGCGTGCACGATTGCTTGAACTCGAGCGGCAGCAGAGCCAAACCGCGACCACCTCCGTCACCGGGGCGGAAAATCCCGCGGCACCGGCGAACCGGTCCACCAACACCACCAGCCGCTCGCGCACGGTGACGGCGCCTGCCGTCAGTGGGCCCGCCAGCGGCCGCGCACAGTCCGCGCTCCGATACGCCATCGCGCAGGTCGGCAAGCCCTACGTCATGGGCGCCGAGGGTCCCAACGCCTTCGACTGCTCCGGCCTGACCCAGGCGGCTTATGCGTCGGTGGGCATCAGCCTGCCGCGGACGTCACAAGCGCAGTACGGCGTGGGGCGTTCTGTGAGCCGAAGCGAACTTCAGCCGGGTGACCTGGTGTTCTTCTACAGCGGAATCAGCCATGTCGGCATCTACCTCGGCAACGGCGTCATGGTCGATGCGCGCAACTCACGGGTTGGGGTCGTCTACACCAACATCAATGAGCCGTGGTGGCCGTTCGCCGGCGCCCGCCGCGTCGCCTGAGCCCGAGTGAACCCCGCCCCGTGGGGCGGCACGACGCTTGACCATGCCCACGCTGCTCGTCACCAATGACTTCGGCCCCCGTATCGGGGGAATCGAGATGTTCTGCCGGGCAGTGTGCGACTTCCTGGACGACGACGTCGTGGTCCTGACCGCCACTCAGCCCGGCGCTGCCGTCTTCGACGCCGAGTTGGCCTTCCCTGTGATCCGCCATCCCGGCCCGCTGGTGCCGACCCCGGCAATCGCCCGCAAGGCCCGGGAGGTGGCGCTTGCTCACGGCTGCACCCGAGCGATCTTCGGAGCCGCAGCGCCCCTCGGGCTCCTCGCCCGGGATCTCCGTCGGGTGGGAGTCGATCGCCTCGTCGCACTGACCCACGGGCACGAAGTGTGGTGGGCCAGCGTCCCGGGTGCCCGGGGCCTGCTGCGCCGGATCGCCGCCGATGTGGACATCCTTACGGTGGTGTCTGCCTACACGGCTCGGCGCATCGGGGCCGCCTTGCCCTCTGCTCGCACCCAGATTCTGCGGCTGCCGCCACCAGTCGATCTCGACCTGTTCCGGCCGGGACCCGTGACCGGCACGGCCCGCGCCTGCGTTGCTTGGGGACGATTCGTCCCCCAGAAGGGGTTTCGGACGCTGCTTGCCGCCTGGGACCTCGTCGGCGCAGAGGCCGGACCGAAGGCGTCCCTGCGCCTGATCGGTCACGGCCCGGACGAGCGCGTCCTGCGGCGCCGGGCGTCCCGCCTCCGCCAACCCGAGACCGTCACCTTCACCGGCCCCATTCCGCACACCCGGCTTCCGGACGCCATCGGCGACGCCAGAGTGTTCGCCCTGCCTGTTCGCAGTCTGCTCGGCGGGCTGTACGCCGAGGGGTTGGGCGTCTCGGCACTCGAGGCCGCCGCTGCGGGGCTGCCGGTGATCGTGGGCGACTCGGGTGGGGCCCCCGAGACTGTAATCCCTGACCGCACCGGCTACGTCGTCGACCCGGACGATCCCGCGCAACTCGCCGCCAGGATCCTGGCAATACTGGCGGACCCGCAGTTGGCGCTCCGCCTGGGCCTGGCCGGTCGCCGGCACGCGGCGGCCTATTCAAGCGGCGTGCTTCGCCCCCGGCTGCGGACCGCCCTCGGTTTGCCCAGCTGAAAGCGCCGCGACGAAATCCCGGGACTCGGCGAACACCAGATCGGCGTCCCAGTCGAGTGTGGCCACGTGGTAGCTGTTCGGGAGGACCCGCTCGACCTTGGTGCGGGACGAGACCCGGTGCAGGATCAGTCCGCTGGAGCGTGCCGGTACGACATGGTCGGTCAGCGACCGGAACAGCAGCAGCGGTGCCTCGACACGGGGAAGGTCGGCGATGACGCCGCGCCACAAATCGCCCATTGTCTGCACGGCCGCCACCGGGGTGCGATCGTACCCGTGCTCGCTGACGCCGGGCTTGGCGATATCCGACGAGATGCCTGCCACCGACCGGACCACCGACTTCAGCAGGCCCGCTAACCCGAACAGCGGGTCGGCGCTGACCACGGCAGGGTTGACCAGTACCAGGCCTGCCACATCCTGCGGGTGGTCGGCGGCCAACCGGAGCGCGAGTGACCCGCCCATCGACAGCCCGCCGATGAAGACGTGGTCGCACTGTGTGCGCAGCGCCTCGAAGTCGCGCCGGACACAGTGGTACCAGTCGCTCCAGTGGATCTGGTTGAGCTCCTGCCAGGAGGTCCCGTGACCCGGCAGGCGCGGCAAGCTCACCCTGTAGCCGGCCGCTGCCAGTTCTGCTGCCCACGGCTTCAAGGAGAATGGGGATCCGGTGAAACCGTGGATCAGCAACACACCGGCCGATCCTTCGCCGGCCCGGAACGGCAAGTGCCGATCGTCGATGCTCACAGGTGGCAGCATACGATCAGGCAGGCGCCTGGCATGCACCGCCCGTGCCCGGAACTTCACCGCGTGGTTGTCGATAGTCTGCAGCCGTGAGTTCAACTTCGGTGTACAACCTGTTCAAGTACGGCTTGTTCCGCCCTGTGGTGGCGTGGCTGATGCGCGCACGGATTGTCGGGCAGGACAACATACCGGCCACCGGCGGTGCGATCCTCGCCGGAAACCACATCGGCGAGGCGGAGACCTTCATCCTGCCGGCCATGGTCGAGCGCCCGATGGTGTTCCCCGCCAAGAAGGAACTCTTCACGGGACGGACGCTCGGCACCAAGATCGTGGCCTGGTTCCTGAAGGCGGTCGGCATGGTGCCGCTGGACAGGTCCGGCGGCAAGACAGCGCTCGAGGGCCTGCGGCCCGTCCTGGACGTGCTGCATACCGGCGGAATCGTCGGCATCTTCCCGGAGGGCACGCGGTCCCCGGACGGTCGGTTGTACAAGGGCAAGACGGGCGTGGCGCGGATCGCGCTGGCGACCGGGGTACCGGTGATCCCGGTGGGGTTCGAGAACACCCAGGTTGTGAAAGGCCGGTTCGGGATCCCCTGGGTCTCGCACCCGGTGATCAAGGTCGGCAAGCCACTGGATTTCTCGGCATACAACGGTCGGGGCGACGATTTCGAGACTGTCCGCTGGGTCACCGACGAGGTGATGAACGCCATCATGGAACTCAGTGGCCAGCAGTATGTGGACGCCTATGGATCGAGCGTGAAGTACGGATCGATGAGCGCCGAAGAGGCCGACTCGCGCATCCTGCCCCGGCCGGGACACGGCAAGCAGCCGCCGGCTCTGCCTACCGTCACAGCGGACTGACCACGTCCGTCCTGCGTCGCGAATGGGCCTGCCGTGCTCGCCGCGGGCGTTGGATCACGGTTGCGGACGTTCCACCGCCCGCGACCGTGCCTTACGGTCCGCGTGGGTGCTGCACACCAGCGGCCGAATACCAGGGGCCGGATTGCGGCTAGCTGACCGCGTGGGGGTCATTATCCTTGCCGTGTGTCAGACCTGTTCCCCAGCCTTGCCGAGTTGCACGAGTTGAACCCGCCGCAGCAGCCGACGTACGACGATCCGGGTGAGGTTTCGCGCGTCCTGGCGGAACTGCGTCAGCGTCCTCCCCTGGTGTTCGCAGGCGAGTGTGATGCTCTCAAGGCGAAGATGGCGCAGGTTGCCGCCGGGCGTGCGTTCCTGCTCCAAGGCGGGGACTGCGCCGAGACGTTCGACACCGCAACGGCCGCCGGCATCCGGAACAAACTGCGGGTGCTGCTGTCGATGGCGGTCGTTCTGACCTACTCGGCACAGGTGCCGGTGATCAAGGTCGGACGCCTCGCCGGCCAGTATGCGAAACCGCGAAGCAAACCGGACGAGACCCGCGGTGGCGTCACACTGCCTGCGTACCGGGGGGACGCAGTCAACAGCCTTCGTTTCGACGCCGAGGCCCGGCGCCACGACCCGCGGCGGTTGATGGACGTCTACAACCATTCCGCCGCTACCCTCAACCTCGTCCGGGCGTTCGCCAAAGGCGGTTTCGCCGATATCCGCAGTATCCACTCCTGGAACTCCGATTTCGCCCGCACGAACGGTGAAGTCGCACAGAAGTACGAGGCGATCGCCTCCCAGATCTCCGACGCGATCGCGTTCATGGTTGCCTGCGGCGTCGACGACGAGGCGTTCCACACCGTGGACTTCTACAGCAGCCACGAGGCACTGTTGATCGAGTACGAGCACGCTCTCACACGGATCGATTCCCGCAGCCAGACGCCGTACAACACCTCGGGTCATCTGCTGTGGATCGGCGAACGCACCCGGACGGCCACCGGTGCCCATGCGTCCCTGCTGGCTGCGACGCGCAACCCGCTGGGCGTGAAGATAGGCCCGAACGCCGACCCGCAGGACATCGTCGCAATCGCGGCCAAACTTGACCCCGATCACGAGCCCGGGCGCCTGACGCTGATCACACGCATGGGGGCCGACCGCGTTCGGGAGGCGCTGCCTCCCATAGTCGAGGCTGTCGAGGCCACCGGCCGTCACGTCGCTTGGGTGTGCGACCCCATGCACGGGAACACGTTCGAGGCCGCCAACGGCTTCAAGACCAGGGCCTTCACTCAGGTGATGGACGAACTCGATGGGTTTTTCGACGTGCATGAGGCGATGGGAACGTGGCCGGGCGGGCTCCACATGGAACTGACAGGGGACGACGTCACCGAGTGCGTCGGGGGGATCGCCGAACTCAACGAGGCCGATCTCGCGAGTCGGTACGAGACCGCCTGCGACCCCCGGCTCAACCGCAACCAATCGCTGGAGTTGGCGTTCCTGATCGGGGAACGGCTGGCCGTGCACCGCAAACGCCGGGGCAACAACCCGGTGCAGGATTACCAGCCGATCGACTTCTAGGTGATAGACCTCCGCAGCGACACGGTGACCCGGCCGACGCCGGGGATGCGTGCGGCGATGGCCGCCGCCGCCGTCGGCGACGACGTCTACGGCGAGGATCCGACGATCACGGCGTTCGAGGCCCACGTCGCTGCGCTGCTCGGGCATGAGGCCGGCCTGTTCTGCGTCTCGGGATCTCTGGCCAACCTGCTGGGAGTCTGGCTGCTGGTGCCGCCCGGGCAGGAACTGCTGTGTGAAGCCCAGGCGCACGTCGCGCGTGCCGAGATGGGGGCACACGCCGCCTTGCACGGCATCACGACACGCACTTGGCGCGGTCCAGCGGGCAGGGTGGACTTGGACGCGATCAGCCAGTTGGCCACTCCGGACGCCGGCCCTTACCTGGTCTCCACGGCCGCGGTAGCGGTGGAGAACACCCACAATTTCGGCGGAGGCACGGTGCTCGCCTTGTCCGACATGCTGGCGCTCGCCGAGTTCACGCGGGCGTCCGGGCTGGGGCTGCATCTCGACGGGGCCCGGCTGTGGAACGCCCAGGCAGCAACGGGCGTGCCCGCCTTCGAGTACGCCTCCCGCTGCGACACTGTGAGCGTGTGCTTCTCCAAGGGGCTCGGTGCTCCGGTCGGGTCCATGCTCGTCTCGTCAGCCGCGAACATCGCCCGCGCGCGCGTGCAGCGCAAACGGCTCGGAGCGGGATGGCGGCAGGCCGGCGTCCTGGCAGCCGCGGCGAGGTACGCCTTGGACAACCACCTGGAGCGATTGGCCGACGATCACGCTGCGGCTCGCGGGATCGGCGCCGCCGTGGCGGCCGTCGCCCCGACCGCCGTCGCGCTCGACCTCGTCCAGACCAACATCGTGATGTTCGACACCGGTGGGGTTCCGGCGGGCGACCTCGTTCGTCAGGCCGCGGCGCGCGGAGTCCTGGTCTCCGCGATCGGTCCGCGCACCGTCCGGGCGGTGACGCACCTCGACGTATCGGCGTCCGAATGCGAGCAGGCGGGGCGGGTGCTGGCCGCGGTCCTGGAAGAGCCAGCGGGTTAGGGTGGCGCCATGCAGTTGACCCATCTCGGACACGCGGCCGTTCTGGTCGAAACGCAGGCTGCCCGGATCCTGATCGACCCGGGCAACTTCTCCACCGACTGGCATGGGCTGACCGACCTGGACGCGATCGTCGTCACTCATCTTCACCCCGATCACGTCGATCCCGAGCACGTCCCGGCGCTGCTGGCGGCGAACCCGCAGGCACGGGTGCTGGTCGAGCCGGGTGTTCCCACCACAATGCCCACGGAGCGCGCCGAGACGTTCACCTCCGACTCCGCAATCTCCATAGGCGACCTGCGTCTCAAGGGAGTCGGGCGGTGGCACGCGATCATCCACCGCGACATCCCGCGAATCGGAAACGTTGGTGTCCTGGTCAGCGGCGAGGGAGAGCCGACGCTGTTCCACCCAGGCGACAGCCTCGAGTCGGTGCCTGCGGGGGTGGACGTCGCGGCCGTCCCGGCGTACGGGCCGTGGGCCGCCATGAAGGAGACCATCGACTACACACGTGCGGTCGCCGCCCCACGGGGTTTCCTCATCCACGACGGTCTGCTGGGCCCGCGCGGTTGGAATCTCGTGTTCGGGCGACTCAACGAAATGACGGGCACGGCATTCGCCGACCTGCGAAACGCCGGTGCCGTGAGTGTCACTTGGCCGAGTTCTTGATCTCCTTGGCTACCTCGGTTGCGATCTGCTTGACGTCGTAGTTTTCCTTCGGGTCGGTCGCCGCCACGACCATGGCGTTTCCCAGACGCACGATCACCGCGTTGGCCTGGCCCGCCAGGGTGATGACCTGGTAGGTGGCGCCTTCGGTGCTGCCCGTACTCGTGCGCTCCTGCGAACATGGAGTCTCGAGTGAGCCATAGGCCTTCTCGGCGGCCCCTCCGTCATTGAACCGCACACCCGCGATGATCATCTTGTCGCCGGCAGTGGATACGAACCAGTCCTCTCCGGAGCGGAGGGCGGAGTTGACGGCCTTGCTGCACTTGTCATCAGTCGTGGCGGCGTTCGGAGTTCCCGTCTGCCGCTTGTCGATGGTGTTGTTGGCAAGCTTGTCGCCCTTGGCGAAGACGCTGTCGAACTGTTGCGAGGTCAAGTTCGGTGCCTGGTTGAGCAGGAAAAAGACCAGGACGGCGATGCCGATGAGCAGGACCAATGCCCCGGCGCCGATGCCGATGAGCAAGCCCGTCTTCTTCTTCGCGGGCTGGGGTGGTCCGGGAGGGTAGCCGGGCCCACCACCTTGGCCAGGCGGGTATCCGGGACCTTGGGGGTATCCCGGGCCTTGGGGTCCGCCGGGGCTTTGGGGGTATCCCGGGCCTTGGGGTCCGCCGGGGCTTTGGGGGTATCCCGGGCCTTGGGGTCTGCCGGGGCTTTGGGGGTATCCCGGGCCTTGGGGTCTGCCGGGGCTTTGGGGGTATCCCGGGGCGCTCTGCGGTTGCTGGGGATGCCCCTGTGGGGGCTGCGGGGGGCCGCTCTGCCAGGGCTGAGGGCCATGACCCTGCGGTTGCTGCGGCCCGCCTTGCGGTGGCCGCTGACCGCCCTGCCAATCCGCGGGTCCCGGGTAGTTCTGCGACATGGTTGCTCCTCCTACTGGTACGACTCTAGTTCGACGCATCGTCCGCTGTAGCACGCAAGGTCATGTCGCCGGACACGAGCCCGACGAAGACGTCCTCGAGGGTCGGGAGTGCCGCCGAGTGCACGGGTGCCGCCGCCCGCCTGATCTGCCCGGGAGTGCCGTCGGCGATGATGCGTCCGGAGTGCATGAAGGCCAGTCGGGTGCAGTTCGCTGCTTCCTCCATGTAGTGGGTCGTGACGAACAACGTGACGCCGCGGCCGGCCAACTCGTTCAGCAGGTCCCAGAACTGGCGTCTGGCAACGGGGTCCACTCCGGACGTCGGCTCGTCCAGGAACAGGAGCTCGGGCTCGTGGAGGGAGGCGGTCCCGAGCGCCAGTCGCTGCCGCCACCCGACCGAGAGGTTGCGCGTGAGCTCATCCTCCCGGCCGCGGAGGCCCGCCATCTCGATGACGTACTCGCGCCGAGCGGCGAACTGCGCGGCGTCCAGGTCGTAGATCCCGCCGTAGAAGGCGAGGTTCTCGTCCACGGTCAGATCCTCGAACAGAGAGAACTTCTGGGACATGTAGCCGATGCGGGGACGGACTTCCGCCGCGTGTTTTGCCATGTCCATGCCCAGCACCTCGGCGCTGCCGGACGTCGGGCGCACCGAGCCGGTCAGCATGCGGATCGTCGTGGTCTTCCCGGAGCCGTTGGGACCCAGGAAGCCGAAGACCTCCCCGGCGTCCACGGCGAAGTCGATCCCATCAACCGCGGTGAAGGTGCCGAAGGTCTTGGTCAGGCCCCGGACGCTGACGGCGGGCGTGGTCGGTGACGTCGCAGTCGCCATGGCTACTCCGTGATCCGGCGGTGTGTGGCGGCGACTGCGGCTCCGAACAGGACGACGGCGAACCCCGCCAGCCACGCGAGCGGCACGGCCAGCGCCCCGAAACCGGAGCCCTTCACGAACGCCCCGCGCATCACCGTCAGCGCATGGGTGAGCGGGATGAACTGCGCGATGAACTGGAACACCGGCGGCATCGACTGCACGGGGAAGATGAAGCCCGACAGGATCATGGCCGGTAGCAGCGACAGCATGACGATCTGCTGGGCTTGGGCGCGGGTACGGGCGGCGAGCGAGATCAACAGCCCCTGTCCGACGCAGACGAGCAGGAACAGCCCGATTCCGACACTGACCACCAACACCGAGCCGGCGAACGGCACCCGGAACCACAGGCTGCCGAGCACCGCCACCAACGTCGCTTGCACGACCGCCAGGACCATGTACGGCGTCACCTTGCCGATCAGGTACTCCATGGGCCGGATGGGTGTGACGAACAGTTGTTCCAGCGTCCCGGACTCGCGCTCCTTCACCACCGCTTGCGACATGATGACGCTGATGGAGATCATCATCAGCACCGCGATCAGACCGGGGATCATCGAGTTCACCGTGCTCAGGGTCGGGTTGTAGAGCACGCGCACGCTGGTGTCGAGTCCGGGTGCTGCGGTCACGTCCAGCCCGGACGTCCGGATCCGGGCAGCGTTGAAGCGCGCAATGATCTGGGCGGCGTACCCACTGCCGACGGAAGCGGACACGTTGTCGGTGCCGTCGACGATGACGCCGACGGGAGCGGACTCGCCGCGGTCGAGCCGGGCCTGGGTTCCCTCGGGGATGACGATGGCGACCTTGACGGTGCTGGTGTCCAACAGGCGCGGCAGGTCGGATTCGCTGGCCGGACGATGGGTGACGGCGAAGTAGCCCGACTCCGCGAACTCCGACGTCAGTTGGCGCGAGGTCTGGGAGCGGTCGAGATCGATCACGGCCGTGGGCAGGTTCTGCACGTCTGCGGCGATGACGTACCCCATCATGATCAACTGGGCGATCGGCATCAACAGCGCGATGCGCAGCAGGAGTTTGTCCCGGCGGAGTTGCTTGAACTCCTTGCCCATCAACAGCCGGATTCGTTTGTGGTTCACGGCTTCCGCCTCGCGTTCAAGACCGTGGCCAGCAGCAGCACCGCCACGGCGTAGGCGACCAACTGCAGGAAATCGGGCCACAGGACGTCCCAGCCGGCGCCCTTGAGGAAGACTCCGCGTGAGATCGTGACCATGAATCGTGCCGGGAACAGGTAGCTGAGCCACTGCAGCGGCAGCGGGATGATCTCCAGCGGAAACGCGAACCCGGACAGCAGGAAGCCGGGAAGGAACGCGATCCAGATCCCGAGCAGGTTGGCCGTCTCCATGCTGGTCGCCAGCGCGGACGCGATCAGGCCCAGCCCCAGCGACGAGAACACGAACACGGCCGCGCCGGCCGCCAGCACCCAGGGGTCACCGCGCAGGGGCAACCCCAGCCCGAACATGCCGATGAGGGCGATGACCACGGCATCTGCGAGGCCGAGAACAGTCCAGGGCAGCAGTTTGCCGACCATGAGTTCGACCTGCCGCACGGGTGACAGGAGCAGTTGTTCGGCGGTGCCCTGGTCGCGTTCCCGGACGAGCGTGACGGCGGTCTGCTGCACGGTGACGATCATCAGGATCACGACCATGAGCCCCGGGATCAAGAACGCCGACGATGTTCGGTCCGGGTTGTACCAAGTGCGGACGCGCGGCTCGAGGCGCCCGATCTGGGTGAGGTCCAAGCCGTTCCGGTCGGCCCACTCGAAGGTCAGTTCCTGCCCGTACAACTGGTTCAGCGCCCGGACGAAGGCCTCACCGGTGCGGGCGGCGTTCGTCTCGGTTCCGTCCACGAACACCGCCACCGCTGCGCGCTCCCCGCGGTCGAGGTCACGTGCGAACCCGGACGGGACCACCACCACGACCACCGCACGCCCCGCGGTGAACAGCCGGTCGACCGCTCCGACGTCGGACGCCTCGCCCAGTACGTTGAAGAAGTCGGAGGCCTCGTAGCGGGCGAGGTAGGAACGGCTGGCAGGAGTCTTGTCCTGGTCGACCACGACCGTCGCGACATTGGTGATGTCGAAGCTGATCGCGTAGGCGAAGAGCAGCAACTGGACCAGCGGCAGCAGGATCACCATCGCCAGCGCTCTGGGATCGCGCCCCAGATGGACGAACTCCTTGCGTACGATCGCCGCGATGCGGATTCCTGCGTTCATGCCGCGTCCCCTACCTCCGCGATGACGGCGAAGGCGGTCTCCATGTCGACCGGGATCTGGCGGGCGGCGTCAGCGGCGAGGCCGAAGGCCGGAGAGAAGGCCTGCGGGTCACCCGTCCACACCACCCGGGCGGTCTCGCCCAACAGATGCGCCAGGGCGACGTCGGGGTGGGTGGCCGCGCGGGCCAGCAGCACGCGCGGTTCGGGGATCATGACCTCGAACACCACTCCGGGAACAAGGGCCTTGATCTCGGCGGGGGTGCCGGTGCGGGTAATGGTGCCGGTGTCCATGAAGGCGATGTCGGTGCAGCGCTCGGCCTCGTCCATGTAGGGCGTGGCGACAACGATCGTCTTGCCGGCTGCGTGCAGGTCCGCGATGATCCGCCAAAATTCCCGCCGAGACAGGGGGTCGACGCCAGTGGTCGGCTCGTCGAGCAGCAACAGTTCGGGCTCCGTCATCAGCGTCGTGGCCAGCATCAGCTTCTGCTTCATCCCCCCGGACAGGCGCCCGGCCTGGCGCTTGGTGAACTCGGCCAATCCCAGGCTCGCAAGCAGGGACGCCGCCCGCTCGCGCCGTGCCTGGCGGTCGACTCCGCGCACGGTGGCGAAGAACTCGATGTTCTCGGCCACCGTCAGGTCCGGGTACAGACAGAACTTCTGCGGCATGTACCCCAGGCGCGGCCGGATGCGGGCGACCTCCATGGTGATGGAGTTCCCGCAGACGGTGCCGTCGCCCGCCGTCGGGGTGAGCACGGTGGCGAGCAATTTCAGGAGCGTCGACTTGCCGGCCCCGTCCGGGCCGAGCAGGCCGAAAACGGCGCCCGTCGGCACGGCGAGGTCGATGGCGTCCACCGCTCTGAGCGTCCCGAACTGCTTGCTGAGCCCGGACGCCGCCACGGCGGCTGCGCGAGCAGTCGTCATCATTCGAACCGGACGTCGACGGGCATGCCGGGCTTCAACCTGCCGGAGTCGTCGGTGACCTTGACCCGCACCTCGAACACGAGTTTGGCGCGCTGCTCGGTCGTCTCGACGTTGTTGGGGGTGAACTGGGCTTCTGTGGCAACGAAAGTGACGGAGCCGGGGTAATCCGTGCCGCTCGCAGTCGCGACCGCGGTCCCGCCGATCTTGACCTCGCCCAGCTTCGGCTCGGGTACGTAGGCGCGGACGAACAGGTTCGACGGGTCCATGATCGTGACCAGGGTGCGTCCGGGGGCGGCGGTCTGGCCGACGTTGGTCGTGACCGTCACCACGATGCCCGCCTGCGGGGCCGTGATCGTGGCGTACGCCAACTGCACGCGCGTCAACTGCAGCCCGGCCTCGGCCTGCTTCAGTCTGGCCTGCGCGGCGGCGACCGCGGCCTGGCCGTCGTCCGCGGCCTGCGTGACGGCTGCCTTCGCGGCGTTGACCCCTTGGGCCGCCTGCTCCACCTGCAGTTTGAGTGAGGAGTCGTCGAGCACGACGAGCACCTCACCCTGTTTCACGCGGGCGCCCTCGGTGGCCTTGACGCCGGTGACCCGGCCGGCGATGACGGACGCCACGTCGTAGGTCGCGGCCTCCACCGAGCCGGTTGCGTCACGGGCGGACTCGGCCTCACTCGGGCGGGTGAACCACCACCAGGCGAACAGCCCACCGGCGACGAGAGTGAGCACCACGGCAATGATCGCCGGCTTCGGGGGACGATGTGACTTTGCCATTTCGCTTCCTCAACTCGTGCCGCAGGGGGTTACGTGGACGTCCAATGGGGCCCCGGCGACCAGCCCCGGACCCGTCACCGCGATCTGCACGCGGATTGCCCGGGTCAAGTGGGTTTCCCCGGTTGACTGATGCGTCGGCGGGTACTCGGCGCGGGGGGCGATCATGGTGACCGTGCCGGAGCGGGAGTCCGGCAGCCAGTCGGCGGTGATCCGGGCGGCGTCGCGGGGGCAGATCCGCGCCGCTTGCGCGGGCGCCAGCCAGGTGGACGCCCGGAGGGCGGGCGTCCCGATCGTCACGAGGGTGGCTCCGGGGGCGACCGCAGCCCCCCGCCCGGGGAGGCTGGTCACCACCCCCGCCGCGGGGGCCGTCACGGTCGCCTCGCTCTGCTGTGCCTGGGCGAGCTTCACGGAGATGTCAGCAACTGTCACTGCGATCCGGGAGAGGTCGAGCAGGTCGTTGACCTGCTCGATGGCGTCGGTCAGCCGCGTCTCGGCCTCCGCCAGCCGGCTGCGCTGGGAGCGCGCCTGTGCCAGGCCAGCGTCCAGGCGTCCGATCGCCGTTCGCAGTTGCGTGATGGCGGCCTGCAATCGGAGGCGGGCCTGTTGTACATGCGCGGCTTGTTCGGGCGGAGGCGCCTGCGGCAGGGCCGCGAGTTGGGCCCGCGCAGCGGCCAATTGGCCGGCGGCCTGGCGGCGGTTCTCGGTGAGGGTGGTGATGGCGGAATCGATGCGGCGGCGGGCTTCGGTGGCCGTGGTGCGGTCGGTCTTGAGGTCGGTGATCGTGGAGGTCAGGAGGTGCACCTGCGCGGCGGCTGCCGCCCTGCCGGCGATCGCCACCCCCACCTGCGCCGCGAGCATCGTCGCGTCGAGCCGCACCAGCACCTGACCGGCGACCACTGTCTGCCCGAGCGTGACCTCGACGGCCGTGACGCGCACTGCCTGTGCCCGTGCCGGAACCAGCAGACCCGGACCGGGGCCGGCGCTCTGCTCGGAAGCCGGGGTGAACTCGGGTGCCACCAGCGCCGGAGCGGTGACGATCACCTCGCTGCTGTCCACCCGTCCCATGGCAAAGACGGCCGAGTCGGCAGCGGTGCACCCCGCCAGGATGAGCGCAGCGCCCGCCACCATGCCGCCGATGCGGACCCAGCTCTTCCTCATGTGGCCAGTTTCGAACTCGGGCACTCGGCGCGCAATGGGTGATGAGGCCGGGCGGCTCGCGCGAACCCCGCCGCAACCAGGATCACACCACCGTTGCGGTTGGGGTTCACGCGGGGGATTCACATCAGGCGACGTTGATGGTGACCGTTGACCCTTGCGGAACCATCTGTCCGGCGGCGGGATTGGACGAGATGACCAGACCGAGCGGGATGTTGATCAGATAGACGATCTTGACCTTCAGCCCGGCCTCCTTGAGCGCCGCCTGCGCGCGTTCGACGCTCTGCGCCCGCACCGAAGGCACCTGCACCATGATGGGGCCCTTGCTGATGACGATCGTGATGGTGTCGCCCTTCTTGCCGGTGCCCGAGTTCGGGTTCTGCGAGATCACGCCGCCGGCGGGAACCGTCGAGTGGTTTTCACGTCCGGCGATGGCGACCTTGAATCCGAGCTTGGTGAACTCGGCCTGCGCCGCCTCGGACGATCGACCCGTGAAGTTCGGGATCGTGATCGGTTTCGGACCCAGCGACAGGACCAGGTCGACAGCGGTGTCGCGTTTGACTCGCGCCCCGACTGCTGCTGACGCCCCGGTGACGACTCCCTTTTCGGCCTTCTCGTGATACTCCTCGGTCACCTTGCCCGCACGCAGGTTGTTCGTCTCCAACTCGGCCCTTGCTGCCTGCAATGTCAGACCGGCGAGCCGCGGAACCTCGTAGCGTTCCTGCCCCTTTGACAGCACAGCCCGAATCTCACCGGCTCGCGTGATCTGCGCGCCCGGCTCGGGATCGGTGCGCATGACTGTTCCCGCTGCCACTGTTTCGCTGAACTCGTCGGTGAAAGCGAGCTTGAGACCCGCCCGTTCAGCGGCGGCCCGGGCTTCGATCTGCGCCAGGCCCACCAGGGGCGGGGTGGTGGTGAAGCGCCCGCTGGTCCACCACCAGCCGCCCGCGCCGACGATCAGCGCGAGCGTCACCAGCACAGTCACCAGGACCGCGAGGCGGCGCCTGCGGTACTTCGTGGCGGCCGGGACAGGCCTGCGGAGGACGACGGGCTCGGGTTGGTGCTCGGCGTCCGGACGTGGTGCGTCCAGATAGGGGATGCCGCCGATGCTGTCCTCGAACTCGGGCGTGATCGGGGTGATGGGAGTCCGGGGTGTGTACCTGATCGGAGCGGTCGCATGAGTCGCCGTGGCCGGGCTCTGCGCGGCGACAAGACCCAGGTCAGACAACCGCCGCGTGCTCATCAACGTCGTGAGCCGCTGATCGTTCATGACGCCGGCGGTCACTGCCTTGCGCGATTCGCGCATCAGATGCAACAAGACGCGTGCATCCTCGGGCCGATCCCCGATTTCGCGAGCGGTTGCCGAGACCACGAGCGCGTCGAGATACGGCGGAATGCCCGATCGGGAACTGCGCCACGAGGTCCCGATCGCGCTGGACGGCGGTGGCACGGACTTGTGGACATGGCTGTACGCGACTTGAATCGGGTTCTCGCCCGTATGCGGCTTGGTGCCGGTCAGCAACTCGAACAGGACGACACCGATGGAGTACACATCGGACGCCGGCCTTGGCCGCCCTTCGGTGACCAGTTCGGGTGCGATGTAGGAAACGGTGCCGAGAAGCAGCCCCTGCGTGGCGGTGGCGGTCTGGGACGTGATGGCCTTGGCGAGGCCGAAGTCGACCACTTTCACGTGACCCCGGTCCGAGATGAGCACGTTCTCGGGCTTGATGTCGCGGTGGATCAAGCCGGACTCGTGGGCTGCCGCGACTGCTGCGACGACAGGTTCCATGAGTTCGAGCGCACGCGCCGGTGTCAGCGGTGCCTCGTTGACGATGACGCTGCGAAGCGTGCGGCCCTCGACGTACTCCATCACGATGTAAGGACGACCGCCGTCCAGGCCCTGATCGAAGACGGACACGATGTTGGGGTGCGACAGGCGGGCGGAGGAGCGGGCCTCGCGGTCGAACTTGCGGGCGAATTCCTGGTCGTCTCCCAGGCCCTCATGCATTACTTTGACCGCGACGGTGCGGGTAAGGCGACGGTCGGTTGCGAGGTAGACAGTCGCCATTCCGCCGCGGGCCAGGCGCCGCACGATCTCGTAGCGACCGTCAAGCACCCGCCCGACCAGATGGTCGCTGATGTCCATGGTTGTCACAAATGCTCCGAAACACGGTCAGGGATAAAGGCCGTGCATGCCATGAGTGGGAGTGTATGGGCGCCGCCGCCCTGCCCACGGGAGGGCTCGCCGAAGAACCAGTCCCCGGATTGCTCACATATCCCGCTGGGCTGGTTACGCTGATCCTTGTGACAGCACTTATGGGGCTCGACGCCCGGCTGCGAATGGCTCGGCTGCTGTGTGTGACCGACCCTCGGCGCGATTCGGACGATCTTGAGGAGTTCGTCGAATCGGTCTTTTCGGGCGGAGTCGACATCCTGCAGTTGCGCGGACCGAAGTTGAAGCCGTCGCGCATGGTGGCGGCCCTCGAGGTGGCACGCAGTGCGGCGTTCCACCATCAGGGGCTTGTGGTCGTGAGCGACTCGCTGGAGGTCGCTAAGGACTTCACCGCGGATCTGCTGCATCTGCCCGCCTCCGGAGACACCAAGGCGGCTCGGAAGGTACTGCATCAGTGGGCGCTGATCGGCCGCACGGCCGGCACCCGCGAAGAGATCGATGCCGCCCTCGCGGATCCCGAGGTGAACTATCTGACGATCGGGCCGGTGTACGACGCCGCGGGCAAGCCGGTGAACCTCGATCTCGTCGCCCACGCCGTGAAGGTCGCACCCCCACACGAGGCGCTCTCCAAGCCGTGGTTCGTGTTCGGCAACATCACGGCGGAGAACCTGGAAGGGGTCATCGCGGCGGGTGCTCGACGGGTTGCGGTGTCGGGCGCGATCACGGCGGCGGCCGATCCCGAAGCGGCGGCGCGCAAGCTCAAGGATCGTTTGCGGCGGTTGTGGAACGAGGATCCGGCCATGGAGAACTACATCTTCAGCGTCTTCGGGATGGGCGGCTGAGGGTCAGGTCACGCGGCTGACTGACAACTCCACCAACCTTGTCAGGGCTTGTTTGCCTGCGGTCGTTGCGGTTGATGCCGCGATGGCCGTTCGCGCGGCCTCCGCGGCCAGGGCGATGTCCTTCTCGACGGCCGCACGCGCACCCGTCCGCGTGATGATGACGCGCAACTCGTCCACCTCCGCGTCGGTCAGGTCCGGTTTCCCCAACAAGGAGTCCATGCGAACGCTCGCCGCGTCGTCTCCCGCTGCCAGCGCGTGCCCGACGAGAACGGTGAGCTTGCCTTCGCGCAGGTCGTCGCCCGCCGGCTTTCCCGTCAGTTCAGGTTCGCCGAACACACCGAGCAGGTCGTCGCGGTACTGAAACGCGCGCCCCAACGCCCGGCCGTATTCGGAAAGGCGTCGCTGGAGCCCGGCGTCAGCGCCGGCCAGCGCTGCGCCGATCTGCAGTGGCCGCTCGACCGTGTACTTGGCTGTCTTGTACTCGACGACGCGGCTGGCTTCGGTGACGGCCCAGTCGCGGGGCCGGTCGCCACCTACGCGGGGGATCGCCGCTGCGGTGATGTCGAGAAACTGCCCGCAGATCACCTCTGTGCGCACCGCAGCCAGGTAAGGCAGCGCATCGACGACCGTCTCACGCGGGAAGCCTGCTTCCGAGAACATCTGCTCGGACCACACGAGCAGCAGGTCACCCAGTAGCACGGCGGCTGCCTCGCCGAAGGCCCGCGAATTGCCGCGTCCGCCGCTGGCGGCATGGTGCGCCTGCAGTTGGCGGTGGGCCGCGGGGACGCCGCGACGCGTGTCCGAGCCGTCCATGAGATCGTCGTGGACGAGGGCGCTCACGTGGAGCAGGTCGAGGCTGGCTGCCGCCCGGATGAGGGCGCTGTCGTTCGCAGGCATGCCCGCTGCCGCCACATAGCCCCAATAGCAGAAGGCGGGCCGCATCCGTTTGCCTCCCGCCGTGAACACGTGGGCGAGTTCGTCCAGGACTTGCAACTCGGGTCCGATCGCTGCCATCAGTTCGCTTTGCGTCGCGAGAAAGTCCGTGATCGCCGCGCCCGTAGCGGCACGGAAGTCCGCCGACAGCGGATCGGCTGGGGAGGCGATGACCATTGCTTGAGCCTAAAGGAATCCCGGGGGCGGCGCTGCTTTAGCCTGACCGCATGCCAGCATCCGCAACGATCGCCTCCCTTCTCGCCTCGGGGCGGCCGCTGTGCTCGTTCGAGTTCTTCCCACCGAAGGACGACTCGGGTCACCAGACGCTGTGGGCGGCGATCTCCGAACTGACCGACATCGCCCCGGATTTCGTGTCGGTGACGTACGGGGCATCCGGCTCGACCCGCGACAGGACGGTGTCCCTGACAGCCGCTATCCGGTCATCCACGCCGTTCCTCGCCATGGGGCATCTCACGTGCGTCAGCCAGTCCCGTACCGACCTCGTGGCGACGATCGAGGCGTACGCGGCTGCCGGCGTCCAGAACATACTGGCCGTGCGGGGCGACCCGCCGGGGGGCCCCACGGCTGCGTGGGCTTCGCACCCTGAAGGGCTGGACACGGCGACCGAACTCGTCGCCCTCGTGAAGCAGACGGGTGACTTCTGTGTGGGCGTGGCTGCCTTCCCTGACGCCCACCCCGAGCACTTCGACTTCGATCTCGATGTGCGCATCCTGTGCGATAAGCAGGAGGCGGGGGCCGAGTTCGCCATCACGCAACTGTTCTTCTCGGCAGAGGCCTACTTCGCGCTGGTGGAGCGAGCCGAGAAGGCCGGGTGCACACTGCCGATCCTGCCGGGAATCATGCCGGTAACGAGTCTGACTCAGATCAAGAGGTTCGCCGACCTGTCCGGTGCGGCGCTACCGTCCGCGCTCGTGGACAGGCTGACGGCCGTGTCCGCGGACCCGGCCGCCGTGCGCGAGGTCGGAATCGAACTGGCCACACAGTTGTCCCTAGACCTGCTCGACGCCGGAGCGCCGGGCCTGCACTTCTTCACGCAGAATCGCTCACGGGCGACGCAAGAGATTGTCGCCAGGATCCCGGCCCACCGATATCGAGGGTGACAAGCACCTGCGTCGGCCGGGTCAGGGCGACGTACAGCAGTCGGACGCCGCCGGGTGACTCGGACACGACTTCATCGGGTGCGACCACGATGACGCCGTCGTATTCGAGGCCCTTTGCCTCCAGTGGCGTCACGACGGCGATCCGGTCACTCAGCGCAGCCAGTCGTCCCGCGGCGAGCCCCTGCACAGCTTCGAGCCTGCTCGGAGGCGTGATGATGCCGATCGTGCCGTCGACCCGAGTACCGACCGATTCCGCGAGCATCGCGAGGCGGTCTTGCCAATCGGCGTGCCCCACCTCGTCCAACTGCGGTAGGACGCCGGTAGTCCGGATCGCGTGCGGCAGTTCTGCCTGCGGATAGGCGGCGCGGACCACATCGGCCGCCAGATTGAACACCTCGGCGGGCGAGCGGTAATTGGTGGTCAGCCGGAACGTGCGGTTGGGTGCCGTGCCGATGAGCACCTTGATCGCCTGGTCGGCCTCGGTCTGGGACGGCCAGGAACTTTGGGCCTTGTCGCCCACGATCGTCCAACTGGCGCGGACTCCGCGGCGGCGGAGCATGCGCCACTGCATGGGCGTGACGTCCTGGCCCTCGTCTACCAGCACATGGGCATACGTCTCGTGTGCGTCGTGGTCCGGATCCTGCTCCACCCGTCGCGACAGCGTGTCCGCCGTGGTGACGACGGCATGCTCGTCCGCGAGCGCGTCCAGGAACAGCGTCGACTCCGCGACCGGCACCGGACCGAGGATCGAGGCGACCTCGTCCAACAGCGCGGCGTCCGCGACTGACCAGTCGTAGGTTCCCGGGTCGGTGAGACCGGGGTAGCCCGCCCCCAGCGCGGCCTGTTCGAAGGCCGATAGCTGCTTGTCGGCGACGCGCGCGACCACGTCGGGATCGGCCAGGCGCGCGAGCACCTCCGCCGGGCGCCGCACCGGCCACCAAGTGTCGAGGGCGTCTCGGAAGGGCTCGCTGTCGATCAGGTCCGCGAAGTCGTCCTCCGTGAGGTCCAACTCGTCGGGGACCTGGCGGAACAGTGCCGCCACGACCGCCTGCCGTGCTGAATCGGCCGCCTGGTTGGCCTTGTGCTTGCCCATGACCGACGCCCGGATTCGCTGCAACTGATCGGGTTGCAGGGTGAGCACCTCGCCCTTCACGGACACCCGCAGGGGCGGCGGCTCAACTACCGGCAGTGCGCACAGCGCCTTCAGGACGCCGACCATCTTGACGCTGCCCTTCACTGCTGCGGTTTCGGGTGGGTCGACGCGGACGGCGCGCACGCCAACCACGTCGCTGGCGACCGCCCCGATTGAGCGGAGCGTCACCGAATCCTCCCCGAGGGACGGCAACACGCGGTCGATGTAGTGCATGAACACTGGGCTCGGGCCGACGACGAGGATGCCGCCCCGCTCGAACCGTGCCCGGTTCGTGTAGAGCAGGAACGCGACCCTGTGCAGCGCGACAACGGTCTTTCCGGTGCCGGGGCCGCCCGAGATGAACGTGAAGCCTTGGTAGGGGGCCCGGATCGCGTCGTCCTGCTCGGCCTGGATCGTCGCGACGATGTCCTTCATGGTGTGCCCGCGGGCACGTTTGAGGGATGCCATCAGCGCACCTTCGCCGATCACGACCAGGTCGGCGCCGGCGGACGCGTCCAGCAAGTCATCCTCGATCCCGACCACCCGGTCGCCGCGGCAGCGCAGCACACGGCGGCGGACCACGTCCATGGGCCGCACAGCGGTGGCTCGGTAGAACGGCTCGGCGGCGCGGGCGCGCCAGTCGATCACCAGCGGCTCGTAGTCGGGGTCGCGGACCCCGATGCGCCCGATGTAGCGCACATCGCCGTCCCGATCGTCGAGGCGCCCGAACACCAGCCCGTCGTGCTCGGCATCCAGGCTGGCCAGGCGTTTGGCCGCCTGGAACGAGAACGCGTCGCGCTCGAACAGGGCTGTCCCGTCGCTATCGCGGACGAAGTCGGTGCGGTCGGATTGGAAGAGCGCCCGGCCATGACTCGCCACCTCCCGAGCCGATATGGCGGCCTGGTCGAGGTTGGTGTAGACGATGTCCACGTGGGCCTGTTCAGCGGCCAGTTCGCGTGCCAGTCTCGAATCTGCGTGATCAGTCAAAATCCATCCCTTAACGCCAGCCAACCAGTGTACGCCAGCGTGCGAGTCAGGTCACGGTCGCCGCGACCCGAGCCCCCGATGCACCCGCGGCTTGTAGGCCTTGTTGGCCGGCCGGATGTCCTCACCCGTGACGTCGAGGTGCAAGGCGTAGACCGCGAGGGCGGCGCTGAGCAGTTGGGCCCAAGGGTCGTTACCGCCGGGGCTGGCTGGGCTCGCGGTGTACCGGCCCGGGCCGGATCGCACTCCCGGCATGCGAGTCCAGGTCTGAGGGCCGTCCCAGCGGGCGCCGAAACTCGGGTCCGGGACGCCGCGGGTGTGGTCGTGAACAGTCGTCAGGACGCCTGCCGCCGTCTGGCGGCGGAATGTGACAATCGGGCCGGAGGTCGTGTGTTCTACATGCTCCGAGGCGCCGTTCGGCGCGACGTCGGCACCGGATGTCACAGTGGATGTGACCGTCGGAGACAGGGCGGGCCTGAGTGGGAGCCGGTGACGTGGGGGAGAGCCCGGAGCCTGCCAGGGGTTCACCGTGGAGACGATTGCCCGTGCGTGGATCTCTCCGGCGGGAGTGGTCACGGTCGTGCCGGTGACCGAGGTGACAGGGGTGGTCAGGCGGATGTCCACGCCACGGGTACTCAGCCGCGCAGCCAGGACGTCTATCAGCACGGTCGCGGGGGAGGCGATGCCGGCCAAATCGGTCACAGACCACCGCCCGAAGGCTCGCTCAACCGCGAGGCGTGCCGCTGTCCAGGCGGGAGTTCGGCGTGGGTCGGATCCGAGGCGCACGGCGACCGCTGTGACAATCTGTCCCAGTTCCGCCGGAAAACGGCCCGCGAACGCCGCCAGGGACTGTTTCCAGTGCAGATTGTCACGAACGCTGCGCGGCAGGCGCTTCGGGAAAGCGGCAGGAAACTCGGCTTCGAGCCCGAGCGGACGCAGCGTCTGCCAGGTGTCGTCCAGGCTGTCGACGAGGTCGCGCCACGCCACGGCGACCGACTCTCCGCATTCCGCGGTGAGGGAAGCGGCCTGTGCTCCCCGGTCGGTCGGCAGGGCGATGGTCGCGCCGCTCCGGAAGGTGTGGGTAGCGGCGGGTGCCGGGGTGAGGGCGAGCCCACGTGTGGCGAGTTCGGCGTCCAGGGTGCGGCCGGTCTTCTTGAACAGGTCCCTCCAAGTGGCAGGCAGCGCGATCACAGGGGGCAGGACGTCCGTGGCCGCGACCCAGCGCCCGCCGAGGCGCGGTTCTCGTTCGAGCAGTACGACCTCGTGCCCCACCGCTGCCAGGCGCGCTGCGGCGGCCATGCCGCACAGGGATCCGCCCACGACGACGACGGGGGCCCTCACGCGGACCCCTTGCGCGTCCGCAGCCACGTCCGGAAGCGGACGTACCCACTGCGGACTCGGCTCGTGGTCTTCCAGGCGACGAGCATGCCGATCAGCAGCACAATGCCGGCGACCACGGCAGCGACAATCGGAACGAACGCGGCGAGTGTCGCAATTCCGGCTACGGTCGCGTCCCCCGCCAGGGAGTGGCCCACGTTTGTGACCGGCTCCGGGGAGGTGTTGATCGCGAGCCTGATTGCCGCTCTGACAACGTGACTCATGAGTGCTGTGATGCCGCCGACTGCCGCCAGCGTGACGGTCAAGATGTCACCGTTGGCGCCGGCCATGAGCGCGCCGATCGCCGCGCCGGCGAGCGGGCGGACGATGGTCGAGACGGTGTCCCAGACTGAATCCACGTACGGGATCTTGTCCGCCACAAGTTCGATCACAGTGAGGATGCCCATGACGATCAGGACGTCTGTGCGCTGCAGTCCGGCAGGGACGTCGGCCCCGCCGAATCTGCCGTAGAGGCCGAGGAGCAGCACCGTCGCGTACGCGTTGATGCCGCTCGCCACACCGCTGGCGAACGTGATGGGCAGCAGATCCATGGGGGAAGGGTAGCCAGAGGACGACAACAACACCGGTGCGCTTTCGTGCAACATCGCGGCCTTGACTCCGAGTCCGGCACGCCCGACACTAAATATCGAAACTACGTTCGATTTTGGGGAGTTGGGATGCGCAGGTTCGATGAGCCGATCATGGTCCACGGTGAGTCCGTGCCCGCCAAATTCCTGTGGCGCAAGCAGTGGTGGGCCGTGCGGCAGGTGCAGCACCGGTGGCGCGAGACGGGCGCTTGGTGGCGGGGTCCGCAGGTGCGGGCGGCTCGCGGAGATGAGGTGGCGGCACCCGCTGGTGACCTGCTGTGCGAGTCCGAGGTGTTCCGGGTGTTGGCCACCGGCGGTCGCACCGGCACCGAGGGCATCTATGAGTTGAGCCATGACGGGTCTGTGTGGGTGTTGCGGGGGGTGATCGACTGATGTCCGAGTCCGAGTTGCGCAAGGCGCGCGGCATGCTAGACGTGGCGGAGGCGACTCCGGAGGCTCTTGACCGGTACGGTGCAGCGCTGGTCGCCGCCCAGGTGATCGCGGTGCTGGTTTTACGAGTGCGTACCGCCCGCGTGCGGCCGGCTGAGCGCAATGTCTGGCAGTTGCTGCTCACTGCGGCTCCCGAATTCGGTGAGTGGGCGGGGTTCTTCGCCACGTGTCGGGCCAAGCAGCAACTGGCTGCCGCGGGGGTCACCGGCATCGTCACCGGGCGGGAGGCCGACGACCTGGTGCGTGATGTGCGGTATTTCCATGATTCGGTCGTAGCTTGGCAGGTCCGGTTCGCCGCGCGGCGGGGGGCGCACTCCGAGGCGCCGGCATGAGCGAGCCGTTCGTCCACCTGCGGGTCGCGTCCGGCTACTCCCTGCAGTATGGAGCCTCCCATCCGTCCGCTCTGGTGGAGCGCGCGGCATCCCTCGACATGGACACGCTCGGCCTCACCGATCGAGACGGGCTCTACGGGGCGGTCCGGTTCGCCAAGCAGTGCCTGCAGGCGGGCATCGCGCCGGTGATCGGTGCAGACCTCGCCTTCGTGCCGCAATCAACGCGGGCGCTGCGCGCCCAAAACAGCGGCCGTGCCCCGGTGCGGGGCGGTGAGATCCGAGACGAGCGGCTGCCGCGCGCAGTTGTGCTCGCATCGTCACGGGCGGGTTGGGCTTCGCTGTGCCGGTTGATCTCGGCCACCCATTTGACCGGGCAGCGAGGCAAGCCGGTGTGTACTCCCGAGACCGTAGGCCGGTTCGCTACCGACATCTACGTGCTGCTGGGGTCCGACTCCGAGGTCGGGGCAGCGCTGGCAGCCGGGCGCACCGACCTGGCGACGGCAGCCTTGGCGGATTGGCGGCAGGTGGTGCCGGCGTCCCGGCTGGTGATCGCCGCGACCAACCAACTGGTGGGTGGCACCGGTCCGGGTTCGGTCGTGCACGCCGCACGCATGGTCGGGTTCGCCGCTGAGCAGGGGGTAACGGCCGTGCTGGTGAACGACGTCCGCATGGCGACGCGCGAACTCGCGCCGACCGTCGACGTGCTCGATGCCGCGCGTCGGTTGGTGCCGCTCGACCTGCGCAACATCGACCGTCGCAACGCAGAGGGCTACCTCAAGGCGGGCGCCGAGATGCGCGAGGTGGCCGAGCAGGTTGCGGCGCGCGCGGGGTTGGACGGCGGGGCTTCAGCTTTGCTGCGGGCCACCCGCGACCTCGGGCTCGCCACCAGGCTCGATCCTCGGGCCGACATCGGGCTCGGCGAGATTCACCTGCCCGAGCTTGCCGCGATCAACGGCGGCACCTGCACCGCGACAGCCGACACGGTGCTGCGGGCACAGTGTGCGGCCGGCATCGCCTCCCGTTACGGCGCGGCGTCCGCCGAGGTCACTACTCGGCTCGAAGCCGAACTCGACGTGGTCGCCGATCTCGGGTTCGCCTCCTATTTCCTCACCGTCGGTCAGGTGGTGGCCATGATCGGCGAACTCGGCATCCGGTGCGCCGCCCGCGGGTCGGGGGCGGGCAGCTTGATCAACTATCTGCTCGGCATTTCCGGCGTCGACCCATTGAAGTACGGGCTGATAATGGAGCGGTTCCTGTCGCCCCTGCGGGGCGCACTGCCCGACATCGACCTCGACGTCGAGTCGGCCCGCCGGCCCGAGGTGTACCGCAAGATCCTCGACACCTTCGGCGGCGAGCGCGTGGCGTGCGTCGCGATGCTGGACACTTACCGGGTGCGGCACGCCGTCCGCGACGTGGGGGCGGCGCTGAGCCTGCCGCCGATCGAGATCGATGCGATCGCCAAATCGTTCCCGCACATCAGGGCCCGCGACGCTCGCGCTGCGCTGCGCGACCTGCCCGAGTTGCGGGCGGCGGGGCTGGGCGAGAAACGCCTCGACGTTCTGTTTGCGCTGGTCGAATCGCTCGACGGGCTGCCGCGGCATATCGCGCTGCATCCGTGCGGGGTGCTGTTGAGCGACACCACCCTGCTGGACCGCACACCGGTCGAGGCCAGCTTCGGAGGATTCCCGATGAGCCAGTTCGACAAGGACGACGTCGAAGACCTGGGGCTGTTGAAGCTCGACGTTCTCGGCATCCGCATGCAGTCGGCGTTCGCGCATGCCTTGTCGGAGATTGAGCGGGTCGAAGGTGAGACGGTCGACATCGACTCGTTGGCGCCGTTCTCCGACCCAGCCACCTACGATCTGATGGGAAAATCGGCCACGCTGGGTTGCTTCCAGATCGAATCTCCCGGGCAGCGCGAACTGCTGGGCAAGTTCGGGCCCACAGATTTCACCGACATCATCATTGACATCTCGCTGTTTCGGCCGGGCCCTGTGAAGTCAGACATGGTTGTCCCGTTCCTCGAAGCCCGTCAGGGGTGGAGCGGGCCGAGTTACCTCCACCCCGACCTCGAACCCGTGCTGCGCGAGACCGGTGGCGTGGTGGTGTTTCACGAGCAGATCATCCAGATCATCGCCATCATCACCGGGTGCACTCTGGCGCAGGGGGACGAAGCTCGCCGCGCCCTCGGTGACATCGCGGGGCAGAGGCAGGTCAAGAAGTGGTTCTTCCCGACTGCCGCCGCACGAGGCTACCGGGAAGAGGTGGTCGAGCAGATCTGGTTCGTCCTCGAATCGTTCGCGTCCTTCGGGTTCTGCAAGGCACACGCGGCGGCGTTCGCCCTGCCCACCTACCAGTCGGCGTGGCTGAAGGTTCACTACCCGGCGCAGTTTCTGGCAGGTGTTCTCACCCACGACCCCGGCATGTACCCGAAGCGTTTGATTCTGGAAGAGGCGCGGCGGCTCGGTGTCGAGATCTTGTCCCTCGATGTCAACAACAGCGACGACTCCTACCGGGTCGAATGGTTGGGAGGGTCAGTCGCTGAGGTTTCGGGGGGCACTTCAGCAAAGGAGGTGTCCGAGGCTGCGAGGTCGGCGGCGTCGGTCCGGCTGGCTCCGGGGGCTGGGTTGCCCGACGGGCGTGGGTACGGTATCCGGCTGTCGTTGTCCGATGTGAAAGGCATCTCCGAAACTGAGATCGCCCGCATCTGTGCCGGCCGACCGTACCTGAGTCTCACTGATTTCTGGAATCGGGCGCGAGTGTCGGCTCCGGTCGTCGAACGGCTGGCATTGGCCGGGGCATTCGATTCGCTGTACGGCATCCGGGTCGCGGCCGGGGTGCCGCGCCGTGACCAGATCACCCGGCGCGATCTGCTGCTGGCCGTCACAGATCTGTTGCGGTTCGACCGAGCCGATGCCCGCACCCAGTCGCGGGCCCGCGGGCTCAGGCGCGCCAAGGGCAAGCCTGCCTTCGGCAGCCCAGATCCGGCTGAACTTGCCGGGCTGCAGTCACAGGCGACCGCCCCCGCGCGACCGCAGGAGATCCAGCTACCTCTCGACCTCTGGCCCGCGGGTATGGCGCAGATGTGCACAGAGGCAAAGGGTGAGAGCCGGCCGCAGGAGGCGCATCCGGTGGAGAACGCTCCTCCGACAGTGGGCCGCGCGCAGGACATCGTGTGCTCCGGCCTGGCGGAACTCTCGGCCAAGGAGCGGTTGGACGCAGAGTTGAGCATTCTCGGGTTGGACGCGAGCCAGCACGTGATCAGCACCTATCTGCCGCTGCTGCGTGAACTCGAGGTGACTTTCTCGGCCGATCTGTTACATCGGCGGGCGCGGCGCGAGTTGTTCGTAGCCGGGGTGAAGGTTGCTACCCAGACTCCGCCGGTGCGTTCTGGGCGGCGGGTGATCTTCCTGACACTGGACGACACGACAGGCCCGGTGGACGCGACATTCTTCGAGGACGCCCAGGGCCCGTATGCGTCCACGGTGTTCGAGTCGTGGATGCTGGTCGTCCGGGGGGAATTGCGGCGCACCGGCCCGCGCGGGGTGTCGGTACGCGCCACGGGTTGTTGGGACCTGCAGCGGTTACACAGTGTCTGGATGAGAGTGTGGGCCGAGACCGGTGACCGCGAATCCGCTCTCGTCGCCGTGCGCGAAGTGCTGGCCGAACGGCCCGAGGGTTTCGGAGTGGGGGAGTTCGTGTTCCCGGCGGTACCCGAAGACCACCTGCCGCCCGACGCCGCCGACCCCGACAGGCTCCCCGCCGACCCGCAGCAGCATAGCCGGGGTGGGGGTATGGGTCGCCGCCGGGTTCTCGTCCACGCCAGTGGGTACGAGCAATCGCCCTACGCGGACGTGCGTCCTGCCGGTACCAGTGCCGAGTCGGCACCGCGCAAGCTGTGGCACTCCAGCCCCGGAAGTTCGGGCCGATGACCGAGCGCGTGATCATGCACGTCGACATGGATGCCTTCTATGCCTCCGTGGAACTGCGCCGGCATCCGGAGTTGGTGGGCCTGCCGATGTACGTCGGGGGCGCAGCCCGCGGTGTGGTTCTGTCCGCCAGTTATGAAGCGCGCGCGTTCGGCATCAAGTCGGGAATGCCTTCGTCGAGGGCACGGCGGCTGTGTCCGGCCGCAGTCGCCGTCCGGCCCGACCATGACGCCTACGCCGCAGTCTCCGCCGGGGTGTTCGAGGTGATCCGCACGTTCAGTCCCGTCGTCGAGGTGGCATCCATCGACGAGGCCTTCGTCGATGTCACTGGCGCTCGGACGATGTTCGGAACGCCGGTCGAAATCGGTGAACGCATCCGCGCGCTTGTCGCGGATGAGCAGCAGATCCCCTGCTCGGTCGGCATCGGGCCGACGAAGTTCATCGCGAAGTTGGCGTCCAACCACGCCAAACCCGACGGGCTCGTGTACGTGCCGTCCGAGCAGGCGGTGTCGTTCCTGCACCCCCTGCCGGTGGAGGCGATGTGGGGGGTGGGGGAGAGCACAGCCGAGAGGCTTCACCGGCTAGGAATCAACACCGTGGGAGAGCTCGCCCATGTGGCGAAGACCTTGCTGCAACGGGTGTTCGGTCCGGCGCACGGGGCGGTTCTTGCCGATCTCGCCTGGGGTAGGGACGAGCGGCGGGTCGTCCCTACCGTGACCGAACACAGCATCGGCACGCAAGAGACGTTCGCGCAGGACACAGATGACCCCCAGATCGTCCGGGCGGAGCTGTTGCGGGTGACCGCCAAAACCGCCCGTCGTCTGCGACAGGCGCAGATGTTGGCCCGCACTGTCGTCCTGAGTCTTCGGTTCGCCGATTTCACAACCATCACCCGCAGCGCCACACTCAACGGTCCGACCGATGTGACCGGGGAGATCTACGCCACGGCGCTGGCGCTACTGGAGCGGCTCGGGTTGCAGCGGGCCCGTGTCAGACGGGTCGGGGTAAGGGTCGAAGGGCTGGTGGAAAAGGGGGAGGCGTATCGGCAGCCCATGTTGGGCGATCCTGACAAGGGGTGGCGCGAAGCTGAGCAGGCGGCGGACGCGGTCGTTTTGAAGTACGGACCCCAAGCTGCGCAGCTGGCGGCCCTCACCAAGAATTCGAGACACACGTGATGGTTTTATTTGCCCCCACCTGGCGCCTAAACTTAGTCCATTGACCGCAACATGCGTCGCAGTTGATGGAGGTGGGATAGATGGCTCTGTCCGAGAAGGAGCAAAAACTCCTCGATCAGCTTGAGGCTGCCCTCGCCGCCGAAGACCCACGCTTGGCCAGCACGTTGCGCGGCACCGCGCAACGCAAGCTGCATCGTCGGAACGCTGCGCTCGCGGGCGTCGGGTTCCTGATCGGAATCGCCGGATTGATCATCGGGATGCAGGCGCATCCGGTCGTTAGCATCATCGGTTTCGTGCTCATGCTCGCCTCAACCATCGTGGCCGTCAGTTCGTGGCGGCACGTCACCGACGACACCCCGGCACCGAAGTCCAAGCCAAAGTCGAACGCCAAGCCCTTCATGGACAAGATGGAGGAACGGTGGCGGCGGCGCATGGACGGCGGCTCCTGACCCCAGACTGATAGCAGATCACCTACAGCTCCCGGCGTTGCCGGGGGCTGTCCTGTCTGATGACCCAGCCCCGACCGGCGGACCGTCGTCACACGTCATGCACTCCGCACCGACGGTGATCGGGCCAGCCAGCGCACCCGGCCCCGTCGGCATTTGGGCGTAACGTTGGCAGACGTCATGCACTCCGCACCCAAAGTGATCGCGGCAGCCACCGCGCCCGGAACCGGTGCCGAGACGTTGCCGCGGCACCCAGTCGCAGACTGAGGTCGCGCACGATGTCGAAGAGATCCTCCGGCACTGCGGGATCGCGTGCGTACCGGCCCTGCTCCACGGCTCCGACGAGACGATTCAGCTCGGATTCGTAGACGTCCGGAAGGCGGGGCGCGAGTTCGCGCCCGATCGAGCGCGGACTGCCGGTCGGCCACCTGTCGCCCAGATCGAGGACGGTGTCCCGCAACTCCGCCCAGGCCGCCTCGGCCCGCTGCGCCGGCTCCGCCGTAACCGGCAATCCGAGCCGGCGTGAGCGCCGTCTGCCCCTGATGATGCGCGGGACGGCCAGCAGTAGCGCGAACGTCGCTGCTGCGAGGCCGCCGCCCGCGACGCGAGCGAACCACCCGGTACCGCCGGCGGTCGGTTCGGACGGCGTCGTCGACGCCTCAGTGGGCTCCGGGCCAGACACGGTCGGTTCTGGTGCCTGTGTGGTCGTCTCCGATTGGGACGGCTCCAAGCTCGGCGTCGGTTCTTGACCCGGCTGTGTGTGGGCGGGCGGCGAAGCGACCGACGGCGTCGGCTCGAACCGCACCCACCCCAGTTCGGCGAAGTAGAGTTCCGGCCAGGCGTGCATCGACCTGATCGAAACCTCCCATGTGTCACCGTTCAACGTGCCGGGAAGGAACCCGACAACCACCCGCGAAGGCAGGCCGACCTCGCGGGAAAGGACCGCCATCGCAGCGGCGAATTGCTCGCAGTAGCCGCTCCGGTCATCGAACAGGAACCGCTGCAGGGCCTCATAGCCCATGCCCGGCCGGGGATCGGTGCTGTACCGGAACCGCGGCGACCGCAGGTACTCCTGGATCGCGATAGCCTGCCCGGCCGGGTTCGAGATGCCTCTGGTGATCTCGTGCGCCAACTCGCGGATTTCTGCCGGCAGGTCGGCTGGGAGTGTGGTCACCAGATCTCCCTCTGCCGGCCGGCCCGCCGCTGCGGTGCGGAGGCTCCCGGGCGAAGGTTCGACGTCCAGCGAGGCCACCTGATACTCCAGCCCGTCCGTCGCGGGATCGCGGGAGATGAGGTCGAGTGAATCGGGGTTGAAACCCCACCTGCCCGTGCTCGTGGTCACCTGACGAGGGGCGTAGGGCAAAGGCAGCCACTGGGTCGAGAACCCATCGATCCGCAGTTCGGTGCGCCGCGGCGTCCCGCTCCCCGTGAACCCGGGTACCGCAGGGAGACCGCCGTACCGCACATCAATCGAAGTCAAATGCCACCCTGTTCCGTCGAACTTGGGCAGCGTCGCCATGCGCAGGTAAGCCCCGCTCGGCTGATCGGTCTGGTACCTGATCACAACGCGGTCGGAGGGCTGGTTCAGGTTGCGGCGCAAGTCCAGGGAGGGGTCGGTCATTTGCAGAGGACCGGCGCCGATGGATCCCAGGTCGAACGTGATCGGCGTCAATCGCGGCAGGAACAGGCCAGCCGCCAGCGTCACGGTCAGCACGCCGAGCGCCGCCGCCATCCCCGCGCCGCCCAACCCCCCTGTCACGTTCTCGGCTTCGGTGGACGGCGTCCAGCCGAGCCACTGGCGGGCGCGCACACTTTCCGACGCCAGCACCACGAGGCACATCGCCGTCGCAACCGGCAGGAACGCGAACGCGTCCAGGTCGCCCCGCAGCCCGACCGCGGGCAGTAGGTAGAGGCTGCCGATCGGGACGAACGCCGCCGCCGGGCTGTTGCCCGTGACCAGACACATGTCCACCGACCATGCCGCCAGTCCGATGAGCAACACCAGGAACAGCCGCACTTCCGGGTTCTCCGACATGGGAGCCACCTGCGTCTGCACGTGGTTGACTGCCCTCGCGAAGACCAGTGCGACCCGGTCGTCCCAGGAGAGAGTCGGGCCGGTGAGGGCGGTGACCTGCCATGCGGCGTAGCCAGCGATCCCTCCAAGCTGCAGCAGGGGCACCACCGGCCAGGGCAGGGGGAGCAGCCGCAGCAGCACCCCGGCGCCGAACAGCGCAGTGGTGAGCAGCATCGCCTGCAGGTAGAACGCGCCGTCCGCGGTGACCTGACCGATCGGCAGCGCGGCAAGCGCGATGGCGATGACACCCACCAAAGGCAACCTGATGCGGTCGGTCATCGCACCGCCTCGTGGGCGATCAGGTCTACCCAGGCGGCCGTGACGGGTGTCCGCGGATCGGTTCGGACAACACGCCAACCCGCCGCTGCCAACAGCCGGTAGGGACGGTCATCGTCACCCGGGGTGGCAGTGCACGCGAGCACCGCTCCGGCCTGGGATCCGGCAGAGCGCAGCAGGCTGGCGACGTCGTCAGTAGTCAGAGCACCCGTCACGGCGATCACCAGCCCCTGCTTGTGCCCCACGGTCGGATTCGGTTCCACGGGAGGCAGTGCGAAAGCCGAACTGGAAGTGAGTTCGGCAAACGCCACCAGCACTTGATCCATGGTCAGCGGTCGGATGTGTTCGCACATGACGCCGGCCGGGGTGAGCAGCGAGAGGGCGAAGTCCTCCTCCAGGCAGTGGACCGCGATCGATGCCGCAGCCGAGACCACCCATTCGAGCGTGCTGTCCGAACCGGAACCAGTGTGGCGATTCGCGCGCGTGTCCGTCACCAGCGTGACGTGGAGATCCCGCGACTGTTCCTCCCGCCGCACCATCAACTGCTGGTTGCGCGCTGACGAGCGCCAATGGATGCGCCGGACGTCGTCCCCGGACCGGTACTCGCGCACCATGACGTCGTCGCTGCCGAGGGTGCCCATGCGGTCGGCGATGCCTGCGAGCCCGGCGGACTCAGCGCGAGAGATCTCGCCGAGCGCCGCTACACGGGGAAGGATGAGAACCTCGCTCGTCTCCCAGAAGGATCGGCGGACGCGTGCCATGCCGAACGGGTCGAGAGTCTCGACCAAGAGGGGTCCGATCCGGAACCGGCCGCGGCGCTCTGCGGCCAGTTCGTATCCCAGGTGCCGTGACCAACGGTTCGTCGGCAGCGCAATCACGAAGCGTGGTGACGGGCCGAACGTCACGGGAACCGCGTCCTCCAGCAGCAGGGTCGTGAGCATGAGCCCACCAGTGCGATGAATGCCGATGCGCTGCGAGAAGGACTGACCCATGGGAACGCGATCGGGTTGGAGGCGGCGTTCGGTCCGGATGCGCGGGCGGCCCAGCGCGAGGGAGATCAGGGCCAGCAGGGGCATCGCCAACAGGAAGCAGGCGACGACGAGGATGTCTCGCTGACCGGTGAGCCATGACGCCACGGCGAGCGCGAGGCCGATGACTGTGACCGTCCTGCCCCGCGCGGTCAGCCAGGTCCATCCGGTGGCCATGGTTATCGCCCGTCGGGTACTCGCACGCTCGCGATGGCTGCAGCCACGATCTCGGTCATCGGGCGCCTGGCCAACCGGGCCTCGGTCGCGGGGAGGAGGCGGTGCGCCAGCACTGCCGGTGCGAGGGATGACACGTCGTCGGGAGTCACGTAGTCGCGACCTTTGAGTGCGGCCGCCGCCCGGCTTGCGCGCAGCAGGTGCAGCGAGGCGCGCGGGGACGCCCCGAGGCGCAGTTCGTTTGTCTCCCGCGTCGCCGCGACGATGCGAACCAGGTAGTCGCGCACCTGCTTGGCGACGAACACGGTTGCTACGGCCTTGATCAGGGCAACGATTGTCGTGGCGTCCGTCACCGGTTGCAGGTCGGTCAACGGGTTGGACGCCCCGTGCGACTCCAGCATCGCGAGTTCGGAAGCGTGCGAGGGGTAACCGAGATGCAGTCTCGCCATGAACCGGTCCCGCTGCGCTTCGGGGAGGGGGTAGGTGCCCTCCATCTCGATCGGGTTCTGCGTCGCCACCACCATGAAGGGCGGCCGCAGCGGGTAGGTGGTGCCGTCAACCGACACCTGTCGCTCTTCCATGGATTCCAACAGCGCCGACTGGGTCTTCGGTGAGGCGCGGTTCACCTCGTCCCCGACCACGATGTTCGCGAAGATGCCGCCGGGCTTGAACTCGAAATCCTGGGTGTGCTGGTTGAAGATCGACACGCCTGTGATGTCCGACGGCAGCAGGTCGGGAGTGAACTGGATGCGTTTCACGTCGGCCGCGATCGACCGCCCCAGCGACTTGGCCAGCATCGTCTTCCCCACGCCAGGGACGTCCTCGACGAGGAGGTGCCCTTCCGCCAGCAGCACTGTCAGCGCGAGGTCGATCTGGTCCGTCTTCCCCTCGATGACCTTCTGGATGTTCGCCCGCACGGCTGCCATCTCGGTGCGCACCTGCGTGAGGCTTGCCGCCGCCCGGGTCTCCGTCGCCAACGCTCGCCTCCTGTCTGCGGTCTGCGCCAACCCTACAAGGGTGCCGCCAACCGGCGAGGGTGGCGAATAGCCCTCTGGTGAACCTGCCTGACCCGGAGGACTGGATGGGCGAGCGGGCCGGTTTGGGGGCATGTCCTAACACGCCACGACTCGGGGGCAGTTTTGGTGTCCTGGTGGAGCGATGTGGAGTAAAGTGGCGGAAAGTGGAGGACCGGGGTTGCTCGTAGAGACGGGAGGTGGCGCCCATGCTGTTGGGGACGTTCACTCCCAGGCTCGACGACAAGGGCCGGCTCGTGCTGCCCGCCAAGTTCCGCGCGGAGTTGGCAGCAGGTCTCGTGATCACCCAGGGGCAGGAGAAAGTGCTGTCCGTGTACCCGCGTGAGGTGTTCGAGGCCGAGGTGAGAAAGGCATTGGAAGGGCCCATCACCGTGAGGTCGGTCCGCGACTACCAGCGGATGCTCGCCGCCAATGCCAGCGAGGAAACCCCGGACTCTCAGGGACGGATCACGATCCCGCCGCCACTGCGCCAGTATGCGGGCCTGGAGCGGGACGTCGTGGTCACCGGGGCCCTGAACCGGGTCGAGATCTGGAACCCGGCCGTGTGGGAGCAGTACACCAGCGAACAGGAACAGGCGTTCGCCGAGATGAACGACGTGATCTTCCCGGGCACTTCGGGATGAGCCGCGTCCCCGCCGCGTGGCTTCGGCTCGAGGGTCAGGCACCCTGGCGCACCTTCCCCGGTGCCAGGTGGTCTCTCTCGAACCGAAACCAGGCGGCGGGGCCGCATCTTGACAGGAAGGGAGCCGGGGTGGCGGCCGAGCAGATCCACATCCCAGTCATGCTCGATTCCGTCGTGGCGGCGCTGGCTCCAGCGCTGAGAGACGCCGGTGCCACATATGTCGATTGCACGCTCGGTCTCGGCGGGCACGCCGCAGCGATTCTCGAGGCATGCCCCGAGGCGAAGCTGATCGGAATCGACCGCGATCCGCACGCGTTGGCCCGCGCCCGGGAACTGCTGCACGGTTTCGGTGACCGGGTGAGCCTCGTCGAAGCGGTGTACGACGAACTGGCGGCCGTGCTGGCCCGTCTCGGGACTCCTCGCGTGGATGCGGTGCTCCTGGACCTCGGACTCTCGAGCCTGCAGATCGACGACCTCGACCGCGGTTTCTCGTACTCCAAGGATTCCCCGCTGGACATGCGGATGTCCCCCGGGCAGGAACTGACCGCGGCGACGGTCGTCAACACCTACCCCGCCGACGCGATCGCGCGCATTCTGCGCATCTACGGGGAGGAGCGATTCGCCGACCGCATCGCGTCGCGCATCGTCGCCGCCCGCCAGGACGCGCCGTTCACGACCTCGGCCCGCCTGGTCGAGGTGATCGCCGCCGCGATTCCGATGGCCACCCGCAAGACCGGCGGCCACCCCGCCAAGCGCAGCTTCCAGGCACTTCGCATCGAGGTGAACGGCGAACTCGGGGCACTCGAGCGCGTCCTGCCTCAGGCATTGGACGCCGTGGCCCTCGGTGGCAGGGTCGCCGTCCTTGCCTATCACTCGCTCGAGGATCGGCCGGTCAAGGCCGCCTTCCGCGTCGCCACCAGCGACAGGGCACCCTCCGGACTGCCTGTTGTACCGCCGCACCTGCAGCCCGAGTTCCGCGCCATGACGCGGGGAGCGCAGGTGCCGACAGCCGCCGAGATCGCTGCCAATCCGCGGGCAGCGTCGGCCCGCTTCCGAGTCGTCGAACGCATCAGGGAGGCAGCATGAGCACGCTACGGGCCCCGGCCCCGAGCCAAGCCGAACCCAGGCCGCGCCTGCGACCCGTGGCCACTCCCGCAAAACGGCGCCGCCGACTGCCGCTCATCCTGGTGTTCGTGACGCTGCTCGCCGGGGGCATGGCCGGACTGCTCTTCCTGACCACGACATTGCAGAACCAGGCGTTCGAACTGCGATCCCTGCAACGCGAAGCGACCGAACTCTCCTACCGCGAGTCGGCGCTCAAGATCGAGGTCAATCGGGCGCGTTCGCCGCAGGCGCTGGCGGCCCTGGCGTCTTCCCTCGGCATGCGGGCGAACACGCACCCGGTGTACGTCGTCCTGCCGACGGGGCAGATCATCGGTCGGCCCACGCCCGTCAAGACCTCCGATGTGAGCGAGATCGTCGTGAAGACGCCGGAGGAACTCCTGGCCGAAGCGGCAATTCGTGCCGAGAACGAAAAACAAAAGCAGGCCGAACAACAGCGCGCCCAACAGGCCCAACGGCCCGCGACCCAGCAGAATCGGACTCAACCCGCGCAGACCCTGCCGACCCGGAGGTGATGGTGACACGCAAGCGCCGGACTCGCGGCAGCGTCGTCGAACGCTTCGTGTCATGGACGGAGCGCCGGTCAGCGTCCAAACCGTCGTACCGGGCTCGCAGGTCGTTACCGCGAGGATCGTCTTCGAAGCGTGTGCAGGCTGTCCTGCTGCTGTCGGCGATCGTCGCGTCCTTGTGCGCAGGTCGGGCCATCCAACTCCAGGTTTTCGACCAGAGCGCCTACGCGGCGGCAGCCGCACAGGAGATGACGACGTCGCGGCCCTTGCAGGCGATGCGTGGCCAGATCACCGACCGAAGCGGGCAACCTCTCGCGCTCTCCGTGCCCGCCGTGACGGTCATCGCCGACCCCGAGATGATCGCGACCAACGGCAAGGAACGCTCCAAGATGACCGCCAAGGACGTGGCCGCAGCGGCCGCCGCGCCCGGGCTCATCTCCGCCGTGCTGGCAAAGCATCTGGGGGGTGAACCGGCCCAGTACCTGTCACTGTTGAACAAGCCAGGGTCGCGGTACTCGATCCTGGCGAAGCAGGTTCTGGCGAGCACGTTCCTCGACATTCAGGCCGACTTGCGCGAGAAGGAACTGATCGGGGTCTACCGCGAACAGGCGCCGTACCGGACGTACCCCAACGGCACGCTGGCCGCCAACCTCGTGGGGTTCATGTCCGCGGAAGGGAAGGGGGCCGGCGGACTCGAATACACGCTCGAGAAGCAACTGGCAGGGACCCCTGGCCGTGAGGTGTACGAGACGTCCCCCAACGGACGCATTCCGCTCGGTTCGAGCGTGGTGACACCCGCCACGGACGGCACCTCCTTCGCGCTCACCATCGACGGTGAACTGCAATGGACGCTGGAGCGCCGACTGGCGGCCCAGGTGACCCAGGCGTCCGCGGCCGGTGGCACCGGCATCGTCATGAACGTCAAGACCGGCGAGATCCTGGCCATGGCCAATACCCGCACCTACGACCCGAACAACCCCGGCAAGGCCAAACCGGACTCGCTGGGCAATGATGCGGTGATGTCTGCCTACGAGCCCGGCTCGGTGCAGAAACTCGTCACCATGGCCGCCCTGCTCGACACCGGCAAGATCACCACCGACACCAAGGTCGAGGTCCCGAACACGATCCAGTCCGCCGATAGACGCATCAAGGACGCCTGGAACCACCCGACGTTGTACCTGACGGCCCGCGGGGTGTTGGCTCACTCGTCCAACGTCGGCACCGTCAAGCTTGCCCGGACCCTCCCGAAGGATCAGTTGGTCGAGTACTACCAGCGACTCAACCTCGGTCGGAAGCTGGGACTGCCGCTCGCGGGTGAAGGCAGCGGGCTCATACCGGGCGCGAGCATGTCCGATCAAACGCGCGACCAGGTGGCGTTCGGACAGGGAATCTCGGTCACGGCCGTCCAGATGGCCGCGGCGGTGGCTGCCCTGGTCAACGGCGGGGTGTATCACCAGCCGACGATCATCAAGGCCGCCACCGACGGCGCCGGCAACCCCGTGAACGTCCCGCGAGCCGACCCGGAGCGGGTCGTGAGCACCCAAACGTCGGCATCGATTCGCGAAATGATGGAGTCCATGGTCAAGGTGGCCGGGACGGGCGCCCGCAACCTGCAACTTGAGGGGTTCCGCAGCGGCGCGAAGACGGGAACTGCCGAGCGGATCGACCCGACGTGCGGGTGCTATCGCGGGTTCGTGGTGTCGCTCGTGGGCGTCGCCCCGATCGAGGATCCACAGATTCTGACCTACATCGTCATCGACCGGCCGGGCAAGGGCTATCAGAGCGGCCACGTGGGCACCGGTCCGGTCTACACCGACGTGATGCAACTGGCACTGATCCGGTACGGGATCCGGCAGTCCGATACGCCGGTGCCCGACCTGCCGACCAGCTACCAACCCTGATCGCGGCGAGTAGCGTGAACACCGTGAGCCAGGACTCACTGCGCCCGACGAACAATCCGGGCGTCCTACTCGCCGAGCTGGCCGGCATGGCCGGTCCGGCGGTGAGCGGCGTGACGCTCGACTCGCGCCACGTGCGCCCGGGCGACCTGTATGTCGCCCTTCCCGGGGCGCGGGCGCACGGGTCCGAGTTCGCCGCCGCGGCCGTGGCGGCCGGTGCGGTCGCGATCCTCACCGACGAGGTCGGTGCAGCCGCATGCCTGCGGACGGGTGTGCCCGTCATCGTCGACACCGCCCCCCGCGTGCGCATGGCCCACCTGGCGGCGATGGTTTATGGACGGCCGGGTGATCGGCTCAAGTTGTTCGGCATCACCGGCACGAACGGCAAGACCAGCACGGCGTTTCTGGTCGAGGCGGGTTTGCAGGCGGCGGGACTGACCGTCGGCAATCTGGGCACGGTCGGGTTCCGACTCGCGGGGCGGGACCTTCCCAGCAGTCGCACGACGGTGACCACACCCGAGTCTCCCGATCTGCAGGCACTGCTGGCCGTGATGGCTGAGCGCTCGGCGGACGCTGTCGTGATGGAGGTGTCGTCGCACGCGCTGGCCTTCGACAGGGTCGAGGCGCTCGAGTTCGCGGTGGCCGGCTTCACGATGCTCGGCCGCGACCACCTCGACTACCACCGGACGATGGACGACTACTTCGCGGCCAAGGCGAAGCTGTTTCAGCCCGGTCGAGCCCGCGTGTCGGTGATCAACACAGACGACGAATGGGGAAGCCGGCTGCTGGGCCTGATCCGGCAGGCGGGGGGAGCGGCGGTAAGCACGGGCACGGGACCCGAGGCGACCTACCGGCTGCGTTCGTGGCGGTCGGATGCGTCCGGTGTCTCCACGGTGGTTGCGGATCTGGCATCGGGAACCACCGAATTCCAGGTCTCCATGCTGGGGGAGTTCAACGTCCGCAATGCGCTCACAGCGGTGGCGATGATCGAACAGGGCGGGACGGACGTCGCGGCGGCGCTGCCCGGGATCGCGGCCGCCCAGGTGCCCGGCCGAATGCAGCGAGTCGGTCTGCCTGGGGCGGCACCGCACGTGGTCGTCGACTTCGCCCACACCCCCGAAGCGATCGCTGCCGCACTGGCCGCGCTACCCGGCAGACGTATAGCCGTTTTCGGCTGCGGCGGGGAGCGTGATGCCGAGAAGCGGCCTCTGATGGGGGCAGCGGCAGCGGCAGCCGCCGACATTGTGATCATCACAGACGACAACCCGCGGGGAGAGGACCCGGCCCTGATCAGGGCCTCCGCTCTGGCGGGAGCCCAGGCTGCGCAGGCGCCCCGAGGACGCGCCACACAGGTACTGGAGGTGGGCGATCGTGCGGCAGCGATCGGGATAGCCTTACATAGCGCCGCGCCTGGTGACTGGGTCGCGGTGCTCGGCAAAGGTCACGAGCGTGGGCAGGTAGTCGGGCAGGGAATCATTCCGTTCGACGATGTGGAGGCCGTGAAAGCGGCCTGGAACGGGAAGGGGGCTGGTTGATGGAGCGCCTCAGCGTCGCCGAACTGGCCGGAGTAGTGGGAGCGGCCCAGCAACTCGGTGATCCCGCGATCCCGGTGGGTCCGGATGTCGTGGTGGATTCGCGTCTCGCCACGACTGGAAGCCTGTTCGTGGCCCTGCCCGGGGAACGGGTCGATGGCCACGACTACGTCGCCGCGGCCGCCCAGGCCGGAGCCGCTGCCGCCATCGTCGCCCACCCGGTGCCGGTGGACATCGCCCAACTCGTCGTCGCCGACCAGGTCGGCGCATTGTCGGCAATTGCCAGGCACGTGATCGCGGACGCCCGCCACGCCGGGCTGACGACAATCGCTCTGACCGGTTCCTCTGGCAAGACGAGCACAAAAGACCTGATTGCCGCGGTGCTGGAGACCGTTGGGGACACCGTCGCCCCCGAGGGATCGTTCAACAACGAGATCGGGGTGCCGCTCACCGCTTGCCGCGTCGACAGCCACACTCAGTTCCTCGTGTCCGAGATGGGGGCGCGCGGGCAGGGGCATGTGCGTGCGCTGTGCGAGATCGTCCCCCCGGACATCGCGCTCGTGATCAACGTGGGCTCGGCCCACCTCGGGGAGTTCGGAACCGTTGCAGACATCGCCCGCGCCAAGGGAGAGATCGTCGAGGGATTGTCCGCCACCGGGTGGGCGGTGCTCAACGCCGACGACGCCCTCGTCGCAGCCATGGCCGAGCGCACGGGAGGCCGCCGCGCGTGGTTCTCCACGTCTGCCCGCCCCGCGCAGGACGGCGAGTTGCGGTGTTGGGCCACCGACGTCTCCTGTGACGAACTCGCCCGCTACAGCTTCGTGCTCAACTGCGAGCGGGCCGACACGATCACCACCGCCGAGGTGTCACTCCAGGTCATCGGGCTTCACGCCGTTGCTAACGCCCTGGCCGCGGCCACTGTGGCCATCGCCGCCGGAGTCCAGGTGCCCGCGGTGGCTGCAGCGTTGACAGGGGCTGCCCGGCGGTCGCCGTGGCGCATGGAGTTCACCGAGAGGCCCGACGCGGTGGCCATCCTCAACGACGCCTATAACGCCAATCCCGACTCGATGCGGGTGGCGCTCCACACGCTGGCCGAGATCGGTGACGCGCGCAGGAGGAAGCATCCGCACGCACGAAAGATCGCCGTACTCGGAGTGATGAGGGAACTGGGGCCGGGCAGCGAAGCCGCTCACCAGGACGTGGGGCGCATGGCCGCCGCCGCGGGCGTCGACAGACTCGCGGCCGTGGGCGAGTTCGCCGCCGACCTTGCCGCCGGGGCAGCCGGCGTCCCGCGGATCGACGTCTTCGCCGACAAGTCCGGGGTCGTCGCGGCCTTGGCCGATCTCAAGCCGGGAGACGTGGTGCTTGTCAAGGCCTCGCGCGGCGCCGAACTTGACACGATCGCGGCTGAACTCGCGGGTGGACCGGAGGAGTAGGGATGTTGACGATCCTGATCGCCGGGGGGTTGGCGATGATGGCCACCCTGCTCGGCACGAGGCTTGCTATCTCGGGGATGGTGAAGAGCGGCTACGGGCAGTTCATCCGCGAGGACGGACCGGACACTCACCAGACGAAGCGTGGCACGCCGACCATGGGCGGCATCGTCATCATCATCGCCGTACTGTTCGGCTACTCGGTCGCGCACCTCGTCACGTGGTCACCGCCTCGGGCTTCGGCGCTGTGGGTGCTGTTCCTGTTCACGGGCCTGGGCGTGGTCGGTTTCGTCGACGACTGGCTGAAGATCACCAAGGCCCAGTCCCTCGGTCTTGGCGCCCGCGCCAAGTTGGCGGGCCAGATCGGTGTGGCGACGGTGTTCGGAATCGGCACTCTCTTCTTCTTCTCCGACGACAGGGGACTGCACCCTGCCTCTAGTTCGATCTCCTTGTTGCGCGACATCGGGTGGCTGGCCTTGCCGCCGGTTCTGGCCATCTTGTGGATGGTGCTGCTGTCCACGGGCCTGTCCAATGCGGTCAACCTCACAGACGGTCTCGACGGCCTCGCGACGGGTGCGGCGGCGATGGTCTTCGCGGGCTACACGATCGTCTCGATCTGGCAGTACAACCAGTCGTGCAGTTTTCTGTCGTCGGCTTCAGCACGTTGTTATGAGGTGCGCGACCCCTACGACCTGGGCGTGGTCGCCCTTGCGCTTGCCGGCGCTTGTTTCGGCTTCCTGTGGTGGAACGCCGCGCCGGCGAAGATTTTCATGGGGGACACCGGGTCGCTTTCTCTGGGCGGCGCGCTCGCCGGACTGGCGATCACCACCCGCACCGAACTGCTGTCGCTGGTGATGGGCGGCCTGTTCGTCATCATCACCCTGTCTGTGATTCTGCAGGTGGGCTACTTCAAGCTCACGAAGGGAAAGCGTTTGTTCAAGATGGCGCCGCTGCAACACCACTTCGAGATCATCGGGTGGAGCGAGATCACCATCGTCGTGCGGTTCTGGATCATCGCCGGGCTGTGCACGGCCATCGGCCTGGGGCTGTTCTACGCCGAGTGGGTGGTGGGCCTGTGACCACCCTGCCCTGGTTGGCGACTGCTGACCGCACCTCCCCCTGGCGGCAGGCCAGGGTCGTTGTGGCGGGCCTCGGTCGCTCGGGACTGGCCGCAGCGGACGGCCTGCTCGAGTTGGGTGCTCGGGTCACGGTCATCGATGATCAGGATTCCGAGGCAAACCAGGACAAGTCCCGGCTCCTGGAAATACTGGGCGGAGCCACGAAACTCGGTCCCGGCTCGTCGGCCACGCTGCCGGACGCCGACCTGGTCGTCGCCTCCCCCGGGTGGCGGCCGGCAGCACCACTCCTGCGGCAGGCAGTCGCTCGCGGGGTCCCGATCTGGAGCGAGATCGAACTCGCTTGGCGGCTCATGCACCCCGACCGGGTGGTGCCGTGGCTGGGTGTGACCGGCACCAACGGCAAAACGACTACCGTCAACATGCTCGAGTCGATCCTGCGAGCGGCAGGCCTGACGGTTGCCGCCGTCGGCAACGTGGGCCGTCCCGTCATGGAGGCGGTGCTCGACACCGATGCCTCCTACGACGTCTTCGCCGTGGAACTTTCCAGTTTCCAACTGCACCACACCCACACCATGTCCCTGCATTCGGCAGTGGTAACCAACGTGCACGCCGATCATCTGGAGTGGTACGCCGACCCGGCGTCCTGGCCCGGCCCCGACAGCGACCCCTACTCCGCGTACTCGGCCGACAAGGCCCGCATCTACGAGAGAGTCAAGTCGGCGTGCGTCTACAACGTGGCTGACCCGGCGACCGAGCAGATGGTCGTCGACGCCGAGGTCACAGAGGGGGCGCGGGCCATCGGGTTCACACTCGGGATTCCGCGGGTCTCGATGCTGGGAGTCGTGGACGACCTCCTTGTGGATCGCGCCTTCATCGACCAACGCCGTGACTCGGCCGTGGAACTCGCCAAGCTGAGCGATGTGGTTCCGTACGCCCCCCACAACGTCGAGAACGCGCTCGCTGCTGCCGCATTGGCGCGTTCGTTCGGTGTCCGCGAAAGCGCGGTGGCGCAGGGGTTGCGCAACTTGAGCATCGGCGACCACCGGATCCAGGCCGTCGCCGAAGTCGCGGGAGTCACCTACGTGGACGATTCCAAGGCGACCAACCCGCACGCGGCGGCGTCCTCGCTGCGGGCCTACGACTCGGTCGTGTGGATCGCGGGAGGTCAGGCGAAGGGAACGGCCTTCGACGACTTGATCAGCCGGTTCGCCGACCGGCTTCGCGGCGTGGTCCTGCTGGGCACCGATCGCGCCGTCATCGCCGCCGCACTTGCGCGACACGCGCCCGAGGTCCCCGTGATCATCCTCGACTCCATGGAAACTGATGTCATGTCCGAGGCAGTCACTGTGGCCTCGGCCATGGCGCAGCCGGGTGACGTGGTGCTCCTGGCACCGGGGTGCGCCAGTCTGGATATGTTCACGAGCTACGCCGCACGCGGCGACGCCTTTGCTGCCGCTGCACGAGGGCTGGCGCGCAAGGATTGAGGGAGGCCATGGCGTACTCGGCGACGACAAGTCCCCCCCGAGCCAAGGTCTTCGGCGCCACCGGCGTGCTGGCTCGAACCTTGAGCCAGCCTCTTACCAGCTACTATCTGGTCCTCGTCGCCGCCAGCCTGCTCATCGGGCTCGGCCTGATGATGGTGCTCAGTGCATCCAGCGTGTTTGCCCAAGTGACGTGGGGAGATCCGTATTACCTCGTCAAACGACAGGCGGCCTTCCTCTTCGTGGGAATCCTCGGGGCGCTGTGGCTGACCAGGTTGTCACCGCAAAACCTCGGCAGGCTCGCTTGGGTGGGCATCGTGCTGGCCTTCGGGCTGCTGCTGCTGACCTTCACCCCGCTCGGTGTCGACGCCAACGGCAACCGCAACTGGTTGCAGTTCGGCAGCCCGCTCCTGCGCTTCCAACCGTCCGAGTTCGCCAAGTTGGCCATGGTCGTGTGGGGTGCAGATTTGCTTGCCCGTAAGGACAAACTGCTGCATTCGGCCCGGCACCTGCTGATCCCGTTCGTCCCGGTCAGCGTCGCACTCATCGGGCTGGTGATGGCTCAGCATGACTTGGGGACGGCGATGGTCATGGGCGCCATGATGATGGCGGTGCTGTTCATCGTGGGGACGCCGTTTCGCGTCCTGGGCGGAATGATCGCCGTCGTCGCGGTATCCGTCGTCGTCTTGGTGCTCACGTCTGGCAACCGCATGGACAGGATCTTCGGCTTTCTGAACCCGGGCTCGGATGCCTTGGGCATCAACCAGCAACCGCTCCGCGCCGTGTTTGCGCTGGCCAGCGGCGGATGGTGGGGGCTCGGGTTGGGAGCGAGCAGGCAGAAATGGGGCATGCTGGCTGAGGCGCACACCGACTTCGTGTTCGCCGTCGTGGGCGAGGAACTGGGACTGCTCGGCAGCGTGCTCGTCATCGGGCTGTTCCTCGTTCTGGGCTACGGCGGGTTTCGCGTCGCGCTCCGGTCCGACACCCCATTCGCTCGTTACGTCGCGGGCGGCATCACCGCGTGGTTCATGATCCAGGCCCTGGTGAACATCGCGGTAGTGCTGCGCATGGTCCCGGTGTTCGGCGTGCCGCTGCCGTTCGTCTCCTACGGCGGATCCGCACTGCTCGCCAACTTGGCGGCTCTCGGCATCCTCTTGGCATGTGCTAGACAGGAGCCCGCGGCCCGCAAGTTGCTCGAGCAGCGACGGCACGTGAAGGGCTCTGCCGGACGGCTGAGCACGGTGGTGCAGGGACGCAAGGCCAGTTAGGAGAGGCAAATGGTCCAGGTAGTGCTGGCGGGGGGCGGCACGGCAGGCCACACTTCGCCACTGATCGCGACAGCCGACAGACTGCGGCAGTTGGAGCCGGGCGTCGGGTTGGTGTCGGTCGGAACGACCAAGGGGCTGGAGTCGCGGGTGATCCCTGCCGCTGGGCTGAAACTGGTCATGATCGCGCCGGTGCCGCTGCCACGGCGCTTACGACCGGAGTTGCTACTGGTGCCGTTTCGCCTGGTCCAGGCCGTCGTGCAGGCGCGCGGTGTGCTCAAGCGGCATCGAGCCGACGTCGTCGTGGGCTTCGGCGGCTATGTCTCCTTGCCCGTGTACCTCGCCGCCTTCCTGAGCCGGATTCCCGTTGTGATCCACGAGCAGAACGCAGTGCCTGGGCTGGCGAACAAGATCGCCGCTCGTTTCACCGACAACGTGGTCGTCTCTTTCCCCAACACGCGCCTGCCGCGAGCCCGCTATCTGGGGTTGCCGGTGCGCGAAGCGATTTCGCTCCTGGACAGGACGGCTTCGCGGTCTGCGGCGAGGGCGGCCCTCGGCCTGGATGCGACGCGGCCGACGCTGCTCGTTTCCGGTGGCTCCCAGGGCGCGCGTAGTCTGAACCTCGCGACTCGCGCGGCCTTGCCGCGGTTGCTGGCGGCAGGCGTCCAGGTGCTGCACGTGCTGGGCGCCAAGAACATGACGGCCGACATCGTGCCCATGACAGACGCCGAGACGGGTGCCAGATACTTGCCGGTCGCCTACGTCGAACGGATGGAACAGGCGTACGCCGCCGCCGACCTGATGATCGGGAGGGCCGGCGCCGGAACAGTCGCCGAGACGGCCATCGTCGGAATGCCGGCCATCTTCGTTCCCTTGCCCCACGGCAACGGTGAACAGGCGAAAAACGCGGAGGCTTCCATAAATGCGGGGGCCGCCATCTTGGTTGTGGATGAAGAGTTCACGGCAGACCGGCTCGTGCACGAGGTGCTGCCGCTGATCGTGGATCCGGATCGGCTGGCGGCGATGTCGGCCGCCGGCAAGGGCCTCGTCGCCGCCGACGCCGCTGGCGCGCTGGCGCACGTCGTCCTGGGCGCAGCAGAGGTGCAGTGATGTTGTACGAGCCCGTGCCGCTGCTGCCGCCGACCCAGTTGGGCGATGTGCATTTCATCGCGATCGGTGGAGCAGGGATGAGCGCGATCGCGCTGTTGTACGCCGAACTCGGGGTCCGTGTGAGTGGGAGCGACCGCAGCGAATCCGCTGCCTTGGCCACCCTTCGCGCCGCGGGCATCACCACCTACGTCGGGCACGCCGCCGCGCAACTGGGGGCAGCGCAGACAGTCGTCGTGTCCAGCGCCATCGGAGAGTCGAATCCCGAACTGGCGGCTGCCCGGCAGCGCGGACTGCGCGTGTGGCACCGGAGCACGGCGCTGGGGGCGCTGGTCATGGATCGTGCACCGATCTCGGTGACCGGCACCCACGGCAAGACCACCACCAGCGCGATGACGGCCCAGGTGCTGGCCGCCGCCGGTGACCCGGGGTATGTCGTGGGCGCAGTCCTGGCCAACACCGGGCGGGCCTCCTGGCTCGGTGTCGACCCCGCGTTCGTCATCGAGGCCGACGAGAGCGACGGCAGTTTCCGTCAGTACCCGTCCCGTGTCGTGGTTGTGACGAACATCGAAGCAGATCACCTCGACAACTGGGGAACGCCCGAGGCTTACTATCGCGGGTACGGCGAGGTTGTCCGGGCGGCCACCGTCGACACCGTCGTCGCGTGCGCCGATGACGCGGGGGCGGCTCGCCTCATAGGTGAGCTTCGCTCCGAAGGACGAAACGTCGTGACCTACGGGTGGGCCGAAGCTGCGGACGTGCGCCTCGTGCACCCAGGGTTCGCGGGCACCGGTGCCACGGCCCGGATGATCATCGGTGACGCCGTGCACGAACTGCAACTGCGGGTTCCCGGACGCCACAATCTGCTGAACGCGGCCGCGGCGTTCACCGTGGGGGAGAGGTTCGGGGTCCCGGCCGGTACCGCGCTGGCGGCGCTGGCCGAGTTTCGGGGTACGGCGCGCAGGTTCGAGTTCATTGGCGAGGCCGGTGGGGTGCGAATCTTCGACGACTACGCGCACCATCCCACCGAAGTCGCCGCTACTTTGGCGGCCGCCCGGACTGCTGCCGGCGACGGCCGCGTAATCGCCTGCTTCCAGCCTCACCTGTTCAGCCGGACCCAGGAGTTTTACCGGGAGTTCGCAAGCGCCCTGTCGGCGGCTGACGAGATCGTCCTGTTTGATGTCTACCCGGCGCGGGAAGAGCCGATTCCGGGTGTGACGGGCGCCCTCATCGCCATCGAGGTTGCACATCAGACCGGCGGTGCCCGTGTCCATTACGTCGAGACGCTCGCGGCCGGCCCTGCCCGCATCGCCTCGCTGGCCGTCCCGGGGGATCTGGTACTGACCATCGGGGCCGGCGACGTCACGACCGTCGGGCCGCAAGTGGCGGGTTTGCTGGGGGGTGCTGATGGCGAGATCGGTCAGTGACGCGAACCCGCGGATTGCATCTCGGAAGCGACTCCGGCGCACGCGCCGGTTGCGCCGCATCGGAGTCGCAGCGCTGGCCGTGGTTTTGGTGGCCGGAGGCGGTTGGTTGGTCGGATTCTCTTCGGCTTTCGCCGTGACCCAAGTCACGGTGAAAGGCAACTCTTTGGTGCAGGAGGCCACGATCAGGAGCGTTGCGGCGGTCCCGGCGGGTAACTCGCTGGCGTTCACCGATCCCACGCCCATCGCCGAGCGAGTGGCCGAACTGCCCGAGATGCAAACCGTGACCGTGTCTCGGCTGTGGCCCAACGGTATCCAGATCGAGGTCACAGAACGTACTGCCTTGTTCGCGATCCGAAGCCCGGTGGGGGACTACTGGTTGGTGGACGATGCCGGGATCGCTTATCACACAGTGCTGCACAAGCCCGCGGCGCTCATCCCGGTGCACACGGCAACGCTCGACATCCCGGTGCTACGTGATACCGGCCTAGTGGTCTCGGCACTTCCCGACCAGCTTCGTCGCCGTGTGACAGCGGTCCATGTGCGCAGCGGCGACAACATCGTTCTCTCGCTGTCCGGCGGGGCTCAGGTCGTGTGGGGCAGCGCCCGGGACTCCGAGTTGAAAGGCCAGGTAGCTGAGGCCCTCCTCAAAGTGAAGGCGAAGGTGTATGACGTGTCGGCGCCCACGAATCCTGTCACCAAACCATAAACCTGAAGTGGAGGTTTAGAGGCTCGCCGACGTTCTCCCTGGAGTTGGACACTGCTCAACGGCTCCCATAGCCTTTCAGCAGGTCCAGGTCCCCGGTGGCTTCTCCCGCCCGTATCCACCTCCAGGCTCGGTTCTGACAACGGCATACGTTCAAGAAGAAAGTTACTCGTGTGGCTAACGCGTCCCAGAACTACTTGGCAGTAATCAAGGTCGTCGGAGTCGGCGGGGGCGGTGTTAATGCCGTCAACCGCATGATCGAGGCCGGGTTGCGAGGCGTGGAGTTCATCGCCATCAATACCGACGCGCAAGCGCTGCTCATGAGCGACGCGGACGTCAAACTGGACATCGGTCGCGAGTTGACACGCGGCCTTGGTGCCGGGGCAGACCCCGAAAAGGGCCGGCAGGCCGCCAGTGACCATGTCGAAGAGATCGAAGAGGTTCTCAAGGGCTCCGACATGGTCTTCGTCACCGCGGGCGAGGGGGGTGGCACCGGTACTGGTGGCGCTCCTGTCGTGGCCCGTGTGGCGCGTTCACTCGGTGCACTCACAATCGGCGTGGTCACGCGGCCGTTCAGCTTCGAGGGCAAGCGGCGTGGCAATCAGGCCGAGCAGGGAATAGCGGATCTGCGTGAAGAAGTCGACACGCTCATCGTTATTCCGAATGACAAGTTGCTCGAGATGACCGACCACCAGGTAGCGATCATCGACGCGTTCAAACAAGCCGACCAGGTTTTGATGCAGGGCGTTTCGGGCATCACCGACCTGATCACGACTCCGGGCCTGATCAACCTCGACTTCGCCGATGTGAAGGCAGTGATGTCCAACGCCGGTTCGGCGTTGATGGGCATCGGTTCTGCCCGGGGCGAGGACAGGGCGCGGGCCGCTGCCGAGATGGCCGTGTCATCGCCTCTCCTCGAAGCAAGCATCGACGGCGCGCACGGTGTGCTGCTGTCGATCTCCGGCGGCTCCGACCTCGGCCTGTTCGAGGTGTCGGCCGCCGCGAACCTGGTGCAGACTGCGGCTCACGAAGATGCAAACATCATTTTCGGTACCGTCATCAACGACGCGCTCGGCGATGAGGTGCGGGTAACCGTCATCGCTGCCGGGTTCGACAACAATCAGATGCAACGCCGCCAGCCCGTCGCTCGTCCGCCGGCCGAGACGCGTCCCGAGCCGCGGCAGGCGGCACAGCCCGGGCGGCCAGTGGTCGGCAGCCAACCGGTGGTCGCGCAACACAATCCGGGCGTCGCGCCGCCCCGCCCACCGATTCCGCAACCGCGGCCCCCGGCCGACGATGATCTGGACGTCCCCGACTTCTTGAAGTAGTAGATGTTCGCTTTTCGCAAAGACCCCGGCGCCGACGGCGTCGGGGTCGCTTTCACGGATCGGCATGGCGGGGTCAGCGCCAGGTTCGAGAGCCTCAATCTGGGGCGCACCGACGACGACGAAGTCGCCGCAGTCGTCGAGAACTATCGGCGCGTTCGTGAGGAACTCGGCGTAACCAGCGTCCATGTGGTGCATCAGGTTCATGGCGTGGACGTGCATCAGGTGTCGGCTTCCGAGGTCGAATCATGGAATGACCGGTCCGTCGTCGGGGACGCCATCGCAGGTCATGCCCGCATCCCCGTTGCCGACGCGCAGGTGACGGACCTGCCCGGGGTGGCCGTGGCCGTCCGGGTCGCGGATTGCCTGCCGGTGCTGTTCGCCGCGCCGGCCGAGGGCATCGTGGCCGCAGCGCATGCCGGGCGGGTCGGACTTCTGGCGGGAGTGCTGCAGGCGACGGTGGGCCAGATGCGACGCCAGGGCGCGACGCGGATCTCGGCGTGGATCGGCCCGCACATCTGTCGGGACTGCTACGAGGTACCGGCGGGAATGGCGGCGGCTGCGGCGGCGCGCAACCCGGGCACGCGCTCAATGACGACCTGGGGTACGACATCCATCGATCTCGGCGGCGGCGCTGAGAAGGTTCTGAGCGATCTGGGGATCGAGGTCGTCCGAGTGCCGGGATGCACCCGGACGTCGCCCGATCTGTACTCCCATCGCCGCGACGGCTCGCGAGCAGGCCGCCAGGTCGGCATTGTCTGGCTTGCCGATGAGTCCCTCGCCCCGCGTGTCGTCAGAGTGTCCTGACCGCGACGCGCCGTGGCCGGCGGTAGTCTCGGAGCACGGGCGAGCGTGGAGGGGACGATAATGGGTGTTTCGCTGCGAGGAGCTGCGGTCTGGCTCGGGCTGCTCGAGGACCCAAACGACAAGGACGAAGTAGACGCCGAACTGACGCAGGCGCAGGACTACGCGCATGGCGCTAGCAGGCCGATCGAGGGCAAACCCGCCACGAACGTCCACAAACTTGAGACAAAAAGGGAGCCCGCCGTGGCCGTCGCACCCGAGCCGGAACCGAAGGTGGCCGACGGCAACCGCATCGTCACCGTGCATCCGCGCACCTACAACGAGGCCCGTGTCATCGGGGAGCACTTCCGTGACCAAGTTCCGGTCATCATGAACCTGTCCGAGATGGAGGACGTCGACGCCAAGCGCCTGGTCGACTTCGCGGCCGGACTGACTTTTGGATTGCGTGGCACGATTGAACGCATAACCAGCAAGGTGTTCCTGCTGTCTCCGCAGAACGTGAAAGTCACGGCGGAGGACAAGCAGCGAATCGCCGGAGGGTTCTTCAATCAGTCGTAATTGGGAGCGTTCGTGGGTCTGATCGGCATCGTCCTGTACTACGCGTTGGTGGCGTTCGCCGTAGCCCTGACCGCTCGCGCCCTGATGTCGTTCATTCCCTTGTTCGTGCGGGGCTGGGAGCCGCGTGGGGCGATGCTGGTGGTGGCAGAGGCCGTGTACACGGTGACCGACCCACCGCTGCGCTTATTCGGCAAGATCATCCCGCCGCTCCGCATCGGCGGTGTGGGGATCGACCTGGGGTTCTTGGTACTGTTCCTGCTCGTCAGTTTTGCTATGCGCTTGGTCGCTGCGTTCCTGATGTGACAGGCAGTCCGGTGGAAATGCCCTGGCCGCTGGAGTAACCTATGGTCGCGAAGGCTTTGAGCCCGCGTGCAACGTTGGCGCCAGCCAACGTATTCCCAAGACCATCGAGGTGAACGATGACCCTGACCCTGGAAGAAGTGCGCCAGACCAGATTCCATCTGGCACGACGCAATGGCTACGAGCCAGCTGACGTCGATACCTTCGTCGACAAGGTCGAGGTCACGATCTCCCAGTTGTCGGAAGAGAACGTCACTCTCAAAAAGCAGGTGGACGCTCTTCGCAACACGCAGCCTGAGGGCATCTTCGCGGCTCCTGACGGTTCGGGTGACGGAGAGTCCGGCGACATCGCCGCTGCCCGGCAACGTGCCGAGGAACTGAGCGCCCAGGTCGAGGAACTCACCCGGAAGAACGAGGAACTGCGGGCCGAACTGGAGGCCGTCAAGGCTCAAAGTGGCTCGGACTCCGAACAGACCGCCGAAACCCCCGCCGTCGGTTCGATGGCCGAGCGGATCGTCGTGACCACCAGCGCCGAGGCCAGCCCGGCCGTTGTTCGCCTTGTGCAACTGGCCACAGAGCAGGCCGAGCAGGTCGTGGCGGAGGCTCAGGCAGAGGCCACGCAGAAGGTCGAGGAGGCGAACAAGAAGTCGCACGAGACCCTCACCGACGCCCGCACCCGCGCCGAGCGCATGGAGTCCGAGGCTCGCATCAACGCCGAGCAGATCCGCACCAGCGCCCGCACGGCCGCCGAACAGGCGACATCCGAAGCGCAGGAGCGGGCCAATCTCCTCGACAGCGAAACCGCCGAGAAGCGGGTCGAGCTTTTCGCTCAGCTTGAGTCCGAGCGTGACGACCTGCTGGGACGTGTCGACCATCTGCGCAACTTCGAGTCGTCCTACCGGGATAACTTGACTCAGCATCTGCAAGCGCAGTTGGCTGCAGTCTCTTCGGTTTCCACAGAGCCGCAGGACGTGCCCTCGCTCGTGACCGATCCCAGGCCGGAGTCCCAGTCGCAGACTCCCAGGCTGGACGCGCTGCTGGCGCAGAATCAAACCGAGGACTGACTCTCACGGACACGCCTTTTCACCGCCGCAGCCAATGCGGCGGTGAAACTGTTGTTGCAGTGATAACGTCTGCCCTCAAGTGACGAGCCGAAGGGAACCTGACATGGTCGCGCGCAAGGGTGGAGCACCTGCCCGGGAGGACACCGATGTCGTAATTCCGGTGTCGCCGGGTGAGGATCCCTGGACCGCTGAAGAGATCGCCGAGGTGCGAGCTGAACTCGAAGTGGAGCGGGTGCGCATGCAGAAGGCGATCGACGTCGCCGAGGCCGGTCTGCAGGACCTACTGCGTGACGGCAGCGACGGAGCCGGCCGCGACCCGGCGGATGTCGGATCGACCAACTTCGAGCGTGATCAAGAGATGTCGCTGGCAGCCAATGCGCGCGAGATGCTTGAGCAGATCGAGCTTGCACTTTCACTTATAGACACCAACCAGTACGGCAGTTGCGAGGTTTGCGGCAAGCCGATCGGCAAAGCGCGGCTGCAGGTGTTCCCGCGCGCCACCATGTGCGTGGCGTGCAAGCAGCGCGAGGAAAGGCGATAGTCGCCGCGTGCCCACACTGACGCGCACGCGCCTGCTGATCGCCGGCATCGCAGTCGTAACCTATGCCGCTGACCAGATCACTAAGCAGTTGGCCGTCACTCATCTGGACCCGGAACAGCCGATTCCTCTGCTCGGCGATCTGCTGCGGCTGCAACTCATCTTCAATCCGGGTGCCGCGTTCAGCCTGGCGGAGGACTTCACGCCCTTCATCGCCGTCCTCGCCCTGGCCGCCCTGGGGTTCGTCACACTGTGGGTGGCGCCGCGCCTTCGCCACACCGGGTGGGCAATCGCGGTCGGTCTGCTGATCTGCGGGATCGGCGGTAACCTGACCGATCGCCTGTTCCGGCCGCCAGGACCGTTCCGTGGGCATGTGGTCGACTTCCTGCAGTTGCCGTACTGGCCCATTTTCAACGTCGCCGACATGTGCCTGGTGTTCGCTATGGCCGTTCTGCTGTTCCTCACCGTGGTCCGGCCGGTGTCGCTGGACGGTTCCACCCCAGGACACGCCGACGCGGACGCCGCCCGCGCCTCGGACGGCGAGGCCTGAGGTGAGCTTCGTCCAGTTCGTCCCTGACGGTCTTGAAGGTGAACGCGTCGACGTCGCGGCGGCACGGATGACTGGGGTGAGCCGGAGCCGAATCGCTGACTTGATTGCCGCCGGCAAGGTGCGCGTCGCCGGGGAGGTTGTGGGTAAGTCCGCCCGCGTGGGTTCGGGATCCCTGCTCGAGGTCGAACTCACCGAACCGCAACGGGTACGCGTCGTGCCGCGCGAGGTCGCCGGAATCCGCATCGTGCACGACGACCGGGACATCGTCGTGGTCGACAAGCCCGCCGGGGTGGCAGCCCACCCCAGCCTCGGGTGGGACGGGCCGTCCGTCACGGAGCATCTCGCCGGTGCCGGTTTTCGCATCTCGACTTCCGGCGCCCCCGAGCGGCAGGGAGTCGTCCAGCGACTGGACGTGGGAACGTCCGGGCTGATGATGCTCGCCAAGAGCGAGCGCGCCTACACGGTGCTCAAGCAAGCCTTCCGGGACCGCGCGGTCGACAAGACGTACCACGCCCTGGTCCAGGGTCATCCCGACCCGTTCACCGGCACGATCGACGCCCCGATCGGTCGGCACCCTGGCGCCGACTACAAGATGGCCGTGACCGCCACCGGACGGCCGAGCATCACCCACTACCAGACGCTGGAGGCCTTCCGGAGCGTCACGCTGCTGGAAGTACGCCTGGAAACCGGACGCACCCACCAGATCCGAGTTCACATGGCGGCCATCAACCACCCGTGCGTCGGGGATCCGACATATCGGGCGGACCCGGTGCTGGCAGCGAGGCTCGGACTTGAGCGGCAATGGCTGCACGCGGTCGAGTTGGGATTCGTTCACCCCGGGACCGGCTCCTACGTCACGTACTCCTCGTCCTATCCCGACGACCTCGCCCGCGTCCTGGCCGAGGTCGGCCGCTGGTAGCCAGATTCGGCGTGCGCGGTGACGAACGCGGCGGGAACACCGGAATCTGCTGCGTCTTGCCCTCGGGTGGATAGGGTCGTGGCGTGAGAAGAGCCAAAATTGTGAGCACGCTCGGTCCGGCGACCGAAACATACGATCGAGTGAGCGATCTGATCTCTGCCGGTGTGGATGTCTTCCGGCTGAACATGAGCCACGGCGATCACGCCGATCACGAACGGCGGTTGAGCCTGGTGCGCCGGGCAGCCGCCGAATCAGGCAGGGTTGTCGGCGTCTTCGCCGACCTGCAAGGTCCGAAGATCCGGCTCGGCCGGTTCGCCAACGGGCCGCACACCCTGTCCGAGGGGGACGAGTTCACCATCACAGTGCGCGACGTGATCGGTGATCAACGGATCTCCTCGACCACACTCAAGACGCTTCCCCACGACGTCCGGGTCGGTGACGCGATTCTGATCGACGACGGGCGCATCTCTCTGCGCGCGACGCAAGTCACCGCTGAGGACGTCGTCACGCGGGTCGTGGTGGGCGGCGTGGTGTCCAACAACAAGGGCATCAACCTGCCGGGCGTGGCCGTCAGCGTCCCGGCGCTCAGCGAGAAGGACAAGGATGACCTGAGGTGGGCTTTGCGGGCCGGGATCGACATGGTGGCGTTGTCGTTCGTCCGGTCTGCAGACGACGTCGACGGCGTCCACCGGATCATGGCGGAGGAGGGCGTGCGCGTGCCGGTGATCGGCAAGATCGAGAAGCCGCAGGCCCTCGAACATCTGGACGAGATCATCGACGCTTTTGACGCCTTCATGGTCGCCCGCGGTGACCTTGGGGTCGAGTTGCCCCTTGAGGAGGTTCCGGCCGCCCAAAAGCGGATCATCTCGGCGGCACGCAAGTGGGCCAAACCCGTGATCGTGGCAACGCAGATGCTGGAATCGATGATTTCCGCTCCGCGCCCGACTCGCGCCGAAACGTCCGATGTCGCCAATGCCATCCTGGACGGCGCGGATGCTCTGATGCTGTCGGGGGAGACCGCGGTCGGGCAGTATCCGATCGCAGCGGTGCTCACGATGGCGCGGATCATCGAAGCTACCGAGGTGCACGGGCTCGACCAGATCGAGCACATCGACTGGGATCCCCACACTGTGGGCGGGGTCATCGCCAAAGCGGCCGCCGAAGTTGGAGAACGCGTCGGCGCCAAGTACTTGATCGCGTTCACGCAGTCGGGCGACACCGGTCGCCGACTTTGTCGCCTGCGGTCACGGATCCCGGTGCTGGCGTTCACACCCGATGCTCAGACCAGTCGTCAGTTAGCGCTGAGTTGGGGAATCCAGCCACTCATCACGCCTGAGTTCACCACGCGGGAACAGATGGCCATCTCTGTGGAGGAGCAGTTGCGGCAACTGGATCTGGTCAGTCACGGAGACAGAATCGTGATCGTCTCCGGAGACCCGGGGCCGCAGTCCGGGAAGACCAACAACCTGCGGGTGCACCGCGTCTCCTGAACGCACGAGTCGCCCGCTACCGCCGCGCGGTGACGTAACCGGTCGCCGCTAAGGACGCGTCAAGGTTTGCCGTCAACGCGCCAAGGATGCGTCAAGGGCCGATGGCGGATGCCGGAGTCGGGTTTATCTGGAGCTGTGACCACTTCGTCGCGGCTGCCCAAACGGCTGCTTGTCGGGAATCCGATGCGCTCGAATCAGATACACGAGACCCTGCTGCCCAAGCGGCTCGCGCTCCCGGTGTACTGCTCAGACCCGATCTCCTCCAACGCCTACGCCACCCAGGAGATCCTGCTTGTGCTGGCACTGGGCGGCGCGGCCTCGGTGCTGCTCACACCCTGGGTGGCGCTCGTCGTCATCGGGCTGTTGGCCCTTGTGACCATCAGCTACCGCCAGACCTGCTACGCCTATCCCGGCGGAGGAGGCTCCTATGCGGTCAGCAAGGACAACCTGGGCCGGACGCCGTCGTTGATCGCTGCTGCTGCCCTGATGGTCGACTACGTAATGACGGTGGCGGTGTCGATCGCCTCGAGCGTTGAGAACCTGGTATCCGCCTTCCCCGAACTTCACGCCAACGCGGTCGCGCTCGGTGTCGGGTTCATCTTCGTGCTCATGGTGATGAACCTCCGGGGCGTCCGTGAATCCGGCACTCTGTTCGCTATCCCCACGTATGGCTTCCTCTTGAGCGTGTTCGTCATGCTGGGAGCCGGTTTTTGGCAGCTGCTGAACGGACACACTCCGATCGCCGAATCGGCTCAGCTGGGCTTCGTCAACCTCCCGCCTACGGGTGCGGCGATGATCATCCTTCTGCTCCGTGCGTTCGCTTCCGGCTGTACGTCATTGACTGGCGTGGAGGCGGTCAGCAACGGCGTCCCCACCTTTCGCAAGCCGAAGAGCCGCAACGCCTCGACCACCCTTCTTGCCATGGCAGGGCTGAGCGCCGCCATGATGGCTGGTATCGCCTTCCTGGCAGTTGCGTCGGGGGTGCGCATCGCCGACAACCTGGACTCCCTCACGAACGTGCCTTCTGGCTACGTTCAGCGCACAGTGCTGGCGCAGTTGTCCACTGCGGTGTTCGGCAACAACAGCATCGGCTTCTTCGCCGTCCAGGGCTTCACCGTCTTGATCTTGGCGATGGCGGCAAACACCGCCTTCAACGGCTTCCCGATCCTGGCTTCGATCTTGGCCCAGGACCGGTTCCTGCCAAAGCAGTTGGGACACCGCGGCGACCGTCTTGTCTTCAGCAATGGAATCCTGATTCTTTCCTCGGTTGCGGCACTGCTGATCGTCGCCTTCGAAGGTTCGGTCACCAAGCTGATTCAGCTGTACATCATCGGCGTGTTCGTTTCTTTCACGCTCAGCCAGGCAGGGATGGTCGTCTACTGGTTCCGCGGGGCGAGGGGGGATGGCTGGACGCCAAGCCGTGCGGCGTCAGCGGTCATAAACGGCATCGGTTCCGTCGCGACTGGGGTTGTTCTCGTAGTCGTGCTGATCACCAAATTCACGCACGGCGCGTTCCTCGTGGTCATCGCGATGCCCTTGCTGGTGTTTCTGATGGTCCGTATCAACCGGCACTACGTACGCGTGGCGCGTCAACTGACGGCGCAAGCCGCTGGGGTCACGCTGCCCAGTCGCATTCACGCCGTCGTGTTGATCAGCCAACTCAACGAGCCGTCACTGAAGGCGCTGGCATTCGCGCAGGCGATACGGCCAAGCACGATCACTGCCCTCCGGGTCGACACCAACCCCCGTAGCACCGAGATGCTGGTCAAGCAGTGGTCCGAACGGGACATCTCCGTACCCCTCAGTATCGTCGCGTCCCCCTATCGCGACCTCACTCAGCCGGTGCTGGCCTACCTGTCCAGGATCCACGTAGGCCCCCGCGACGTCGTCCAGGTCTTCGTGCCCGAGTACGTGGTCGGGCACTGGTGGGAGACGATCCTGCACAACCAAAGCGCCCTCCGTCTGAAGAGCAGGCTGCTGTTCATGCCCGGCGTCATGGTGACCAGCGTCCCTTACCAGTTGAAGTCGGCCGAGCCGTACGCCCTGGGGCGTCCCGGTGCAGAGGCAAAGGAGGCACCACGGCCAGTGCCGCCCTCGCTTGGACCGGCCGCAGGGTCCGCAGCGCCGGAGTTGGATCCCGGCACGCCGACGTCGCCGCAACCGACATCCGATGGCGTGCGGACGACATCCGATGGCGTGCGGAGTCTGGCAAGCTCTGTACGGTGAGCCTTGTCAGCCGTGGCGCCCGGACGGCCAGAGGACTTGGCAGCCGGCTGCCTCGTCGTCGGCAGTTGTACGGCCTCGGCGTGGCCGGTACCGGCGCCCCCTTGGTGACCATATTGCTGATGCCTGCGCGAGACAGCCTTGGCCTCGATACCGTGCTGCTTCTCTTCGTCCTCGTGTCGGTGCTGGCGTCCGCGGTGGGCGGGGTGCTGCCCGCCATGGCTGCCTCACTGATCTGCTTCGGGCTGGCCAACTTCTTCTTCACCCGGCCTTACGGCTCCTTGGTGGTCGCCAGCAACAACGAGTTGATCGACCTGGTGATCTTCTTCGCCGTCGCTGTCGGGGTCGGCGTGGTCACCGAAATCGGGGCTCGCGGACGTGCGCGGGCCCAAAGGAGCTTGCTGGAGGCCGAGTGGCTGGCCGATCTGGGCGCTCTTGAACAAGGCCCCGACTCCGTCGAGAAAGCCCTCGCCGAGGCGCGAACGATCTTTGGCGTGCATGCCGCCACCCTCACCGAGGGCGGCGTGGTGCTGGCCCAGTCCGGAAGCCCGGAAGCCGACGACTCCCTCATGGTCTGCTCGGCTGGCGAGGATCTGCAGTTGGAACTGAGCGGTCCGGAGCGGATCGGCCGTGACCGCAGCCTGCTGAGTTCGCTGGCACTCACCGCCGGACGGCTGTGGCGCACCCAACAGCTCGCAGAACAGGCCCACAGGTCGGAGGAGCTGGGCCGCATCGACGAACTGCGAGCCAGCCTGCTCGTCGCGGTCGGGCACGACCTGCGCAATCCGTTGGCCGCCATCACGGCAGCCGCAACGACCCTGCGCCAGACCGACATCCAGCTCGATCCCGCTGACCAGGCGGAACTGCTTGAGACAATAGAAACGCATGCCGGACGCCTCAACCACATCATCGGCAACCTGCTCGACATGAGCAGGCTCCAGGCGGGCGCTCTCCTGGTACACACGGCGCCCACCGTTCTCCTGGAGGTTCTGGCAGGGGTCATTCGACTGGGCGAGAGTAGGGTGGAGCTCGACATTCCCGAGGACCTTCCTGTGATAAGCGCCGACGCAGGCCTGCTGGAACGCGTGCTGGCCAACCTGGTTGACAACGCCGACCGGTACCTGCCACCTGGGGAGCGGGTGCGCATCGCCGCCCATGCCAGCGGTCCTCGGGTGGATATCCGTGTGATCGATCACGGGCCCGGCATCGCACTCGAGCGCATGGGCGAGATCTTCGCGCCTTTCCAGCACTTCGGTGATCGCTCGACTACCGGACTCGGCCTGGGCCTTGCCATCGCTCGTGGCTTCACCGAGGCGATGGGCGGTAGTCTCACGCCGTCCCGAACTCCTGGTGGAGGACTGACCATGACCGTGTCCCTGGAGGTGGCGGATGCCGCGGCTCCTGATCGTTGAGGACGAGCCGGCTCTGCGCCGTGCGCTGGCGATCAACCTCAAGGCCCGCCACTACGAGGTCGAGGCGGTGCCTACGGGCACGATGGCCCTTCGTGCGGCCGCCGCCAACCCACCGGACCTCGCAATAATCGACCTCGGCCTCCCTGACCTGGACGGGCTGGAGGTGATCGCCGGGCTGCGGGGCTGGTCGAGCATCCCGATCATCGTGTTGAGTGCGCGCGACAGCCAGTCGCAAAAGGTGCGCGCACTTGACTCGGGCGCGGACGACTACGTCACCAAGCCCTTCGGGATGGACGAGCTCATCGCTCGCGTGCGCGCGGCCCTGCGGCGGGCGGACATCCACGAATTGCCGGTGGAGCCCGTGGTCACAACCGCCGCGTTCACCCTCGACCTGGCGGCGAAACGTGCTCGCCGCGGCGATGCCGAGGTGCGCCTCACCCCCACCGAGTGGCACCTGGTGGAGGCGCTGCTGCGCCATCCTGGAACCCTGGTCTCGGGCTCCCAACTGCTTGCGGAGGTCTGGGGGCCGGGGTATGAGAAGGAGACCAACTATCTGCGGGTCTACTTCGCTCAGCTGCGCCGCAAGCTAGAGGATGAGCCCGGCAGGCCCCGCCACTTCATAACCGAGCCGGGCATCGGCTACCGCTTCCAGCCCTGATCTGAACACTCACGAACCGACCCAGGCGACCGCTTGCCGGCCTGTCGCTGGCGGTGTCTGGACATGCTGGCCTGCGCCGGTTGGAACCAGCACTGAGCCCCTGCAGTACCGGGAAGGGGAGTCGAACCCCTACGCCCTTGCGGGCAGACGGGTTTGAGCCGTCCGCGTATACCGTTCCGCCACCCCGGCAGGGAACCGCTTA